>OJQK01000045.1_pt1 | contig 91315 bp, 73 predicted proteins | sample 1598741 | NCBI WGS metagenome assembly OJQK01 (sample SAMN03922511, study PRJEB24848) | human gut metagenome | isolation source: stool sample | host: Homo sapiens | place: Germany | collected 2010-02 | reverse complement strand
TAATAATTGAGGTTTGATTGTATTCACTGCCGCAAAGCTACAACCAAACCTCAAAGTGTAAAAGGTGCATTTCTTCGAATGCTTACCATGGAACGCTGCAAGGAAAAAGAAAACGAAGAAAAGGAAGAAGCATAACAAAAAAGAGCCGAGAAGAATAAAAACTCCCGGCTCTTCCATACATAATGAAGACTGTTTGCTACAAAAACTCAATGGCTCAGTTTCCAGTAATCAAAGTAAGCCAGATTCCTCATAGCCTTTCCCTTAAAGATAAAATACAAGTCGTGCACGCCTGTTACCTGCGGAATCTGCTTTTCAACAAGTTTCCAACGGTCACTTCCTCCTGTGCGTGGTACCTTCAGTTCTGCCAGTACCTGCCCTTCCAACCCGTCAAGACGTACTTCCATGACAATATCAGCATTGTGGGTCGTAGACAGGCGCGCCAAGATACGAGAGGGAGCCTTTTCTCCGAAATCGACATCGCGTACCCTTGTATAAGAGCCGTTTCTCAAAGCCGTCACAAAGACTCCCACCTGTGAGTTATAGTCACTTTTCATTCTTTTTGACCAGGCCATAGTCTCCGCTTCTACCTTCCGGTACGGACAAAGAGGCTTCAAGCCTTTTTCAACTCCTTCCTTCACCATTTTCACGGGATTGACTTTTCCATCACGCCCGAAATCCATTTCTCTAACACACACAGAACGAGTAAAGCCACTTCCACCAGGAAGAGAAGCATCGTGATAAAACAAATAAGTTTTTCCTCTGAAATCGGCAATTCCAGGATGATTGGTAAAACTTCCTCCTTCTGTAGCCATCAAAGTACCTCCATACTTCCACGGGCCTTCCGGACTTTCAGCTGTAGCATACGCTAAATGTTCAGGAACCGGTCCTCCAGCATAAAAGAGGTAATACATTCCCTTACGTTTATACAGCCACGGAGCCTCTTCATACAAAGTAGGACGTTGTGGATCTCCCTCCCTGCGTCCAAAAGCTTCCGGCTTCATCGGTACCGCATGTATATCCCCTTTATAAGATATCATATCCTTATTCAGCTTCACATAATAGCAGTTCGGATTTCCCCAATAAAGATAAGCCTGTCCATCTTCATCAATGAAGACCGTAGGATCTATATTGCCATAATCAGCTCGTACCAATGGAGCTCCTATCGGATCATAAAAAGGCCCATAAGGACTATCTGCCACAGCTACACCAATAGCCGTTTCACCTTTACGGTCTGTCACAGGTACATACATATAAAATTTACCGCCACGTTCAATACACTGGGCAGCCCATGCATCTCCACCTGCCCATTCAAATGTCTTGAATGACAAAGGAGTGGGATGTTCGGTCCAGTTCACCATATCATCCGTGGAATAAAGTTTCCAGTCGTTCATGGTAAACCACGTAGAACCGTCTTCATCGTGACTTGTATAAAGGTACAGCTTGTCATTGTATACCATAGGAGCCGGATCAGCCGTATAAGATGTTTGGATAATGGGGTTTTGTGCATTTACTGCCAAACCAGACAACAAAACCACTCCCTGCATAATTCTGCACCATCGAATATTTAGTAAAGACAACTTTATATCTTTTCTTAAAATCTTTTTTATCATATATACTCTATTTATGCTGTAAACTAATATCAGAATTTCCAGTAATCCAGTTCAAATAAATCCTTATTATTCTCTCCTTCAAAACTAAGGTACAGATCATGTATGCCACTGACCGCATTGACCTCACAAGAATAAAGTTCATACTTAGATATTTCATTTCCCTGCGGTATATTCACGTTTCCCACAATCTTTCCATCCGGAGCATCCAAACGAATTTTCAGATTTCCTCCCTCAAGAGGCAATGCGGAAACTTCAAAACGGCGAGCTTTATTCTTTCCAAAGTCTACTCCACGTACACAGATGTACTCTCCATTGTTCACATCTACCACCGAAAGAGACTTATCTGCATTCGGAGTAGTTTTCAATCCATATCCCCAAGCCATAGTTTCAGCTTCTACCTTACGGAACGGATTAAAAGTACCGATTTGCTCCAGCTTGGTATCCGCCCAATAAGGTACTTCTTGAATAGTTCCATCTTCATTATAGTGCATTTCTGCCACTGACACCGAACGGCGTTCATAGTGAGTATTCGTTTCCAGTTTTAACAAATCATAATTCAACCCAAAGACATACGATTTCCCCTTATAATCCATAATACCAGGATGATTGCCTCTGGTTCTCTCCGTAGGGCGCATAATGTATCCTTTCGTTTTCCATGGTCCTGTAGGACTATCACTCATTGCATACCCTATTCCCTCCGGACAACAGGTAGAAGCAAAAGCCAAATAATAATGTCCATTACGTTTATAGAACCACGGACCTTCCTGATAATGCTCCGGAGTTTCTTTTAGCTTTACAATATCTCCTGAATATGAAATCATGTCTTCATTTAATTTCACATAATAACAATTGGGATTTCCCCAATACATATAAGCTTGCCCATCCTCATCGATGAACACGGTAGGGTCAATATCATCCCAATGTTCTTTCTGCCATACAAGAGGCTTTCCAAGAGGATCCTTAAATGGTCCATAAGGACTGTTGGAAACAAGCACACCGATTCCATTTCCATGAATCGGACAATACATATAAAACTTACCATTGCGCTCAACTACCTGTTCAGCCCAAGCTCCATTATCACGCTTCACCCAATCAAAGCTCTTGAGAGAAGCAACAACCCCATGATCAGTCCAATTAACCATATCGGTAGAAGTATACAACAACCAATCCTGCATTTTAAACCCTTCGGCATCATCTTCATCATGCGTCGTATAAAGAAATACCGTATCATTGTATACCATCGGTGCCGGATCGGCAGTATATTTCGTTTGAATAATAGGTCGTTGAGCATTTACATTCAGACTATTCAACAGTGCACAACCACCACACAGTAACAAAATCTTGCTAATATTCATAATATTCAATATTTAAGTTTATCAAATTCATTTCACTTTACCCACCTAAAGAATCAAATCTTTTTTATTCATGATTACTTCCGGGTAATCACTACACCTCCATTTTTAGGAATAGAAAGGTTCAAAGTCTGTTTCTTGTTGATAACCTGTTCCTTGACTGAGCCTGCCAGTTTATCATTATCTTCATACAAATTGACGATTTCTCCTGCTGCAAACAAAGTTGAAACATCTATCTTTAATTTAATAGTTTCATCCTGTGCATTAATTCCTGCCACGTACCATTTACCAGCATGTTTACGTGCCATCACAATATATTTTCCAGGATAACCGTCTATAAACTTCACCTCATCCCAAGTAGTAGGCACTTTTTTAGAAAAATTCTGCTAAAATCTACTGAACAGCTTAAAATGAGCTATTTATGAATAGTTCACCTCAATAGAGGTAATGACTTGGCAATAGTACCAACTTCTTCATTATACATAAGTTTGCCTTGCTTGTCAAACAACTCTGTTACGATTGCAAAGATAAATTTAAAATCTGAGAAATAACATCTTTTGCGTTGTTTTTATAGATTATTAAATTATGGTCGGAAAATGTCTCAGAAATGCAACTGTACAATATCTAAAGAAACACATATAAGTTTCATATACAGCATTAAAAACATGAGAAATGTTAAATGCAATTCCCTTTCTAACAATACAAAGCAAAATTTTCTCGTTTGTAGATTGTTTTTCGTACTTTTGAAATTAGAATTATAAAAATGGGTATTTTTAGAATTTATGACTAAGGAGTAACAATATACCCATTTTGTAAATAAAGGGAATGTTGAACACCTAAAAATATCAATTTATGAAAACCAAAGGACGCAACATATGCGATACCCTCAAGGCTATTCGCAAACAAATAGCGGATGCCAATGGGATAGACTATTCACCCGAAGAATGCCACTTCAAGGGCGAATGCAAGGGAACTTGCCCAAGATGTGAGCAAGGCGTGAGAGACCTGGAACATGAGTTGAGAATCAGACAAATGGCCGGGAAAGCCATCAAGGTCGCAGGAGTGGCATTGGGAATCACCGCCCTCGCCGCATCCACCACATCATGCGCCACCCAGAAGGGATATTATAGTTCTATATCAGAGAAAACCCTCCCTATTCTATTTCAAGAATATACGCCAAACGATTCCGTCCTCCTCAAAGAAAAAGAAGCACTAAACAAGAAAGGAGTACTTTTTGTACAAGGGCATCTCATTGACGAGCAAGGAGATCCACAAGTAGGAGCCACGATTACGGCAAAAATTTCTGGCAGCAAGACTATTGCTGACAAAGATGGAAACTTTACTATTGAGGTGGAGAAAGAAGATATAATCACCGTGAAATATCTTGGCATGCAAGACAGAATCATCAAAATCACAAAAATGAGCCAAGAGAAACTCAATATTATCACTTTGACAGAAAGCAGAGATGTCTTGGGGGAAGTCGCAGTTATCAGAGGAACAGCTCCTATCATCAAGAAAGATACTCATTCAGAAGAAGCAAAGCAAGAAAAGTACACGAATGATGGTAAGACCGTCATCATCCAACAAACCGTCGCATCAGACTCCACCAAGAGCAGCAAGCTATTTGGCGCAGCAATCGAGGAAATGGCATCATTCCCTGGCGGTTCAGCTGCATTGATGCAATACATCGCCCAAAATCTCCGCTATCCAAACATACAAGGAGATTGCAATATACAAGGAAGAGTCATTGTTGGTTTCACTGTCAATGAAGACGGAACCCTGAGTGACATCAAGGTGATGAAAAGCATTTCCCCTACCTTCGACGAGGAAGCCATTCGGGTAGTGAAAAGTATGCCGAAATGGAATCCTGCCAAGCAAAATGGCAAGGCCGTAAAAACGAAATATACAGTCCCCGTTACCTTTAGATTAGAATAAAATGAAGACCGCCCCACTCATTTGCATCGACCGCCACCGCCTTACGATAGACGGCGAGGGTGTCACCACCCTCGTGGCATTCCACGGATGCCCTCTCCATTGCAAGTATTGCCTCAATCCCCAATGCCTCGAAGCCGACGGCGTATGGCAGGAGATGGACACGGAACTGCTGATGATGAACGTGGAGATGGACAATCTTTATTTCTTAGCGACAGGAGGCGGCATCTGCTTTGGTGGAGGCGAACCACTCTTGCGAAGCGCATTCATCAAGGAATTTTGCGAGCAATGTCCTGAGGGATGGCAGTTTACGATGGAGACGAGCCTCAACGTGCCTCGCCATCACTTGGAGGAAGTCATCTCCTTCATCGACTCCTTCATCATCGACATCAAGGACATGACACCTGCCATCTACCAAGCCTATACCGGCAAGGGCAATCAGCAAGTTATTGAGAACCTTGTCTGGCTCTACTCCCATGCCAAACATAAAGATAAAATCACCCTCCGTCTCCCCATTATACCCAAGTTCAACACTGAAGAGGACAGAAAACACAGTCGTCAAGTCTTAGAAGAATTAGGGTATGAGAATTTTGATGAATTTGAATATGTGATTAGAGGATAAACTGGTTAAATCTATGCCCTACCGAGACTATGGTCTCATTTCAGTGTTGTTTCTACGGACTATCTTGCCGTTCAAGGTGGACTCACGGATATACTCAGCCAACTTGCGATTGGTTTTTCTCGCCATCAATTTCAATACCTCGTAGCTTGGCAGAGAGAATTTCTTCGTGTCAAACTTTGACAGCTTGCGAATCCTTTTAGTGGGCAGTTTTCCACCCTTTCTCCTGGCTTGTTCATGCATGCTTGTAATTCGACATACTGTTTATAGTTGGTACACTCACTTTCTGCGACCGTTGGGAACAAAAATTCTCCGCCCTTATGGTGGAGCGAGGAGTTTTGGGGTTCCCAAAACATAACCTCGCTCCCTCCTCTAAGAACAAAAGACGAGACATTTGCCTTTCAGCTCTCCATGCCCAAGGTTGCAGACCTTAATTCTCGCAATTTGCACCAAAAATCAAAGCTGCCACATTGAAGAATAAGGTCACAGATACAAACTACCTTGTTATTGAAGTGTGCAAAGGACAAGGTGATAATATTCAGTGCGCAACTTGCCAAGTGTAGTAATTGTGTTTTGTCGTTTTACTTTGTGAACTATGCCGAGTGTGTTATATGCGCTGTGTGTCCTCGGTATAGTCTGCATAAATCTAATGCCATGCTAAAACACTGCGGAGGTTTGCCCAAGTGGCTGGAGGCGCAAAGCCTCCAAGGAACGTTGCTGCAACCATTTCGGAGAATAGAGCGGTTGCCAATAAATCCACAAGTACATTCTACGGCAGACCAAGTGATGGGTATTTTTCAGTTGAGTAGTTGAGAATATGTTGTATGGTAATGAAAATCAAAGACTTAACTTATCAACAAGTTCTCAACAAAAGTTTCTACACAACACTTCACTGGGCAAAAGAGAAACATAGGCATGAACATTGAGGATTTCTCTTTTCATCATTCTCTTTCTTTTGTTGAGATATTTGTTGAGAGTATGTAGAGCCGTAAATACTTGATATTCAACACTACTTTCTGTATATTCAACAAATCAACAAAAATAAGGGGATTAGTCCGCCCTTTTAATGGCTTAGGACTATCCCCATCAAATAAGCTGCTTCATACCAATGCTTCTGTACTTCTTCGTGACAGAACGACAGCATTAAGCCAACGACAAGAGGACATTCAGTTAATAGCGTTTGTCCCTCCATTGAGTTGTAGGATAATGACACTACCTTTCTCTTTTGCCCCGTACAACCTCTTTATGATTGTGTCACGAAATCGAACAGCACCGTATGAATTTATACGGAAACAAAGGGCAACAATCATCGGGAAGCCATACTGCGTTTGCCAAATGCCCTTGGAAGTTTCCTTTTTCTGTTGGACATCCGACACCAAAAACAAGCCTTCCTTGTACATTGACCTTATCACAGCATGGAGTTTCGGGGCGGTGACATGAAGCATATCAACCAATTCACCCTCAATCATCCACAAGTCTTGCAAGTTGGACGGAATGGAAAACTCTCCATTTCCGTCCATAGTGATTACAGTTCTTTTCATGCCATTCCTCCCATTGTTGGCAAATGCCCCTTGATTCGATTTTCAAAGACTGATATGTCATGCTCCAACTTGGTGCTTGTCACCTTGGCATATATCTGCGTCGTGGTGATGTTCGTGTGACCGAGTATCTTGCTTACTGTCTCAATCGGCATACCGTATTCCAGGGACAATACTGCAAACGAGTGCCTACTAACGTGGTACGAAATTCGTTTCTTGATGCCACACATTGCAGCCACTTTCTTGATGCGCTTGTTGATAGTGTCAAGTCTGCCGATATTGAACAAGTGGCTGTCCTTTCTCAATGGCTTGTATCTCTCAACAATCTGCATCGGAATATCCATCAGCTTGACTTGAAACGGCACGCCTGTCTTTTGACGCTTGGAAACTATCCAAGGAGCACCGTTTATCATACAGATGTTGTCCTCCGTCAGGTTCTTTGTGTCAATGAAAGAGATACCTGTCCAACAGCCAAAAACGAAAAGGTCTCTTGCAAATGCCATGTTTGGGTCTTCCAACTTTATCTCGGTCATGGCGGTAAGCTCGTCCAAGGTCAAGAACTCACGCTCCTTGTGGTCTGGGTCAACGTGGTACATGGCAAAAGGGTTTCTCGGTATCTTGCCGTTGTAGTGTGCTGCCGTGACGATATGCTTCAACGGAATGGAGTATATCCAAATGGTGGACTGCGTAAGCCCTACAACGTTCTTCAAGTACAGGCAAAAGTCACGGATGAACTCCTCGGTAAGCTCATTCATTGCCATGTCGCTGCGCTTGTACTGAAACTTGATGAACTCGGCAACGTACTTTCTTACCACAAGATACTTGCGATAAGTCCTAACAGCTCGGTCTTTGCCCACACGTTTGGCAAAGGTTGCGTTCTCCTTGTCAAAGGCTCTGAGCAATGTCTCGTACTCCATGCCTATGCCTTGATAAGCGTTTCTCACCATTTCAGCGGTAACGAACGCCTCACGGTCGGAAAGTCGTTGGTAATGCTTGGTGATTTGAGCCTTGATGTTGTCAAGCGCAAAGTTCACCTCCTTGGCTTCCTTGCTTCTTCCCTTTGCTCTGTTGCCCTTGGCATCCCATATCGCCTTGCTTACGCTCTGCTTGCAGCTGAACTGTGCGATAGTTCCGTTGATTGTCACTCGTCCCATGATAGGGACAATTCCGTTTCTCTCCTTGCTTCCATTTACATAGAAGACTGTCTTAAATGTACTTCTCATAATTCCTTGCTTTTGTTCGGTGCAAAATTAAATCATGAGAGTTGCATGGCAAATTCTAAACCTGTGCAGAATGGAGAAGTAAGAACCGAAGCCGTTAAATATGCTTATTAGGGCATTTCTTTGAGGTAATGACTTGAAAGCGTTTCCACTTCTCAAATCCGCCATTTTCGCATTTCCTCACGAATGCCACTTAAAGCCAACGACTACCACAACCACTTGAAACTCAAAACAAAAGCTCAAATCTGCTATTTTTTGCTTTTTTTATCAGTCTTTTTTTCATGAAATCCACGGCCCAAGCTGGAGCGTCAGTCAGGTTATTAGGTGCCAATGCAAAATGCTGTACCGGACTCTGAAACAATACTGCCGTAGCCAATGCAAACACATCGGACGTAACTCTCATCCGTCCCCCCGGTTCATTTTTCGCATTATAATATTTGTTCAAAGTACTTCCTCCGAAATCCATACTCCCAATCGTATTACGAACAAACGGATGGATACATGCATTGAATGCTTCTGCATCGCAGCTTCCCTGAGAGAAATTCATGTTTTCACTGGCCAATACCGCTTCACTGGCCGCATAATTAGGATACATACGTTCCCATCCTCGCGGAATGGTACATCCATGAAAAATAACCAACAATCCATAATCGTTTGCGTCAGCTAAAATGTCTTCATAAAGCTGCATGGTGACCTGCTTGTCACTACCTATGAAATCGACCTTAATACCTTTGATACCTATACGTTGCATCCATTTCATTTCTTTCCGACGCTCAATGATATTACTCATTTTTCCACGAGGTCCTTGAGGGGCATCATTCCAGTATCCATTGGAGTTATACCACAAATATAGCCCTACATTTTTCTGTTTGGCGTAGGCAGCCAGCTCTTCTATCTTATCATGACCTACCTGTGTATCCCAAAGCGCATCTACCAGCACCGTACGATATCCCATAGCTGCACAAAAATCTACATAACGCTTTTGGTCATCCATATTCATACTGGCATCTCCGGCAATAATCCAGCTCCAAGTTCCACAACCGTATTCTGCGGTATAGTCTTTCGACGGTTCATATAACGGCTCTACCACATCAAACGGTACAGTTGTTTCTACAATAGGAGCCAGTGTAGAACCCAAGGTTATAGTACGCCAAGGAGTCTTACCCGGCAATGCAATTCCCGGAGAAATCGTGCCATTGCCGTTAAATTCACCTTCCTGCGGAAAACCAATGGTATACAACCCATCTTCATGCCCCATCAAACGACTACCGCAATAATAACTGTTTACTCCAGTTTCAGAAATTAAAATCCAACCTTTATCTGAATTTTTAAACAAGCAAGGGAATGTATATCCTTCTCCCCAACCATTTTTTCCCATCGTATCATCTACTGTATATGGAGTTTCATAGCTGGGAGAAGTTCTGGCGAAACCACCCATCGGTCCGCTTTGTGGACATAAGAAAGTAGTCGTACCTTCCGGCATGACAAACCCCGTAGTTTCCTGCTGTATCACACAGCACAAAATATCCTTCTTAGGATAAACGGTATATCTAAAGGCCACGTCATTATTACTTACCCGAAATTCCACATCAAAAGCAGTTCTCCCTTCTTTTGTAAATGGAACGACTACTGATTCAGCCGCATACTCCACCTTACTTTTTTTTATGTTCGGTAAACGGTAGTTCTTCCGGATAGAGGTCTCCTTGATTTCACTACCGAGTGATAAAGAAGATGTAAAATCACCAATAGTAGTCTTCATACCCAACGGAGATTTCTCAATAAAAGTTACTCCATCATAGAATACCTGATAAGAAGGAATTCCACCTTCATCTGACACTACTACCTTCAAACGTCCATCAGGACTCAGCACCTCTTTTTCACTTGCATATAAACTTGTCATACAAATCAACGCAGTAAACGATGACAATAATACACGTTTTATCATAGACATTAGTTTTATTGTTTATGTTTCCCTTTTAGTGCAGATAAAACGACTAAAAGGGAAACGTAATATTACACATCATTCTGTAAGCAGGCGCAACATAAAGAATTCACCAACCACACTATTTTCTCACTTTTCTTTTATCAGATTCTCGGCTGCAAAACCTGTTCTATTATTTCTTTATATGCTGATAGTTAAAGAAGTCGATATCAACAAAACCACCCAGACTCTTTGTCGCATAATTAAACAAAGCAAACTTAGTGCCCATAAAGAAACGACGATAATCAAAAATCATCTTAAAATCAGTTCCGATTTTCTTCCAGTCTTTATTATCGTAACTATAATAGAATGAAGCTATATCCTTATTCAATCTGAAGTCCCCATCCAAACGAAGGTATATCACATCCGATGTCAATTCCACCTTTTGAATTTCATTCCGATCAATACCTGTCACAGACTTATTATTATCATCCAATTTGACACTTTCTGTTTTCATGGTCAAATACTTTCGGCTTCCTTGACAAGTGACAGCTAAAATACCAGCATCTCCATTAAATGCACTCAGTCCGGCCACATCACCATCCTTCATGCCCGAAAGATCCATACAAACCACTCCAGAACATTTCGGCCCTTCCATACGCTGAGTTAAAGTATTAGGTGCCACAAACAAATTATCCACAACTCGTCCGGTCGTCAACCGTAAATATCCCTTACGTGCATTCAATGACCAACATTCATTCATCGGATTATGATTCCACTGCCAGTTCAATTTTAGCTTTTCGCCACTAAAATCATCACTCACTACCAATCCTTCAGAAGAATATCCTTGTACAGGCTTAGACATTGTAGCCGGCACATGTCCATTTTCATCTCCTAACATCGGCCAGCCGTCTACCCATCGACAAGGCATCACAGTCAACACACGACCTACCCCATTACGATCCTGAAAAATAACTCCATACCAATTTCCTTTTCCATCATCTACAATCGTACCTTGTGCCACGTACGGAAAACCAGCAAATGCATCTTCCAATATCACCTTTTTCTCATAAGGACCGGTAATTTTATCTGCTCGGTAACATACTTGTCTGCGTTTACCTCCTCGAGGCCATGAAATCATCAGCAAATAATACTTCCCATCGTGTTTTATCACCCTACTACCTTCCAGTAAAGCATTTTCCTCTTTATCTCTTTCGAATATCTTCATATCCACACCTCCCGGCATGACATCACTCAAATCCGGCTTCAGTTCACGCAACTGTCCGGTACCATAAAAGATATAAGCTTTCCCATCGTCATCAAAAAACAAAGATGCATCATGAAAATGAGGAATACGTGACGACAATGTCCATCCCTTTTTAGGGTCAGAAGTAGTATACACATATCCTTTGTAAGGGGTGTCATTCGGAGAAAAATAAGCATAATATGTTCCATTATGGTAACGCAAAGAAGTAGCCCACTGGCCACGTCCATATACAGTTCCTTCTTTCAAGTCATAATTCGGTTTATCATCCAACCGATCATACAGATAACTTACGATTTCCCAGTTGACCAAATCTTTTGAGTGCATGATCGGCGCTCCCGGAACCAAATGCATGGTTGTACTCACCATATAAAAGTCATCCCCTACACGTATCACATCCGGATCAGGAACATCTGCCCAAAATACAGGATTAGAGAAAGTTCCATCTCCATTGTCACCACACTGGGCATTGACTACGTCAGGGCACACGCCTCCCATAGCCATTAACAGACAAGCTAGCAAAAAGTGTTTTTTCATGATTTTATTCTATTACAAATGATTCATTCTGTTAATTCTTTACTTTGCATACACGACATACCGCTTTCCCGGTTCTGTTTTCAAGTCATATTCATAGATTCTCTTTAGTTCAGGCTTTTCCGGATTCGAGAGTTTCTTCGATATTAAAGGTGAAGCAACTTCAGCCTGACAAAGTAATTCATTCGGACAATCCCCTGAAGCACGCTTCAAACCTTTGCCTTTCAAAGGAACATACGACCGTAAACGTATAGTTCCACCTATCCGCGAATAAATTACAGCCTTGGTAAGATGCACATTTTTCCAATCCATATCTACAACAAAACCTCCTCGTGCTACCAAGCCTTTTACATTTCCATCCTGCCATTCATCAGGTACGGCTGGAAGTAAATGCACTGCACCATCATGACTCTGCAAAAGCATTTCTGCCACTCCTGCTGTAAAGCCAAAATTTCCATCTATCTGAAAAGGTGGATGTGCATCAAACATATTGGGATACGTACGCCCTAAAGGATACTTACCTGCCAGACTGTCGCAAGGTAACAATGAAAGCATATTCCGAATGATATTATACGCATGATTTCCATCCAGCATACGTGCCCAGAAATTAATTTTCCAACCAATACTCCAGCCCGTAGCCATATCACCTCTTTGCAGCAATGTATTTTTAGCAGCCTGAAATAATTCTGGATGCCGGTAAGGAGAAATCTGATTACTTGGATACAGTCCATACAAGTGAGATATATGACGATGCTGGTCTTTCGGGTCATCCACATCTTCCAGCCATTCCTGAAGCTGATTATATTGTCCTATTTGCATAGGAGGCAACTGACTTATCAGAGACTGAAGAGAATCACAATATGCCTTGCTATCCCCTATAATCCGTGCAGCACGAAGAGTATTGCTCAATGCATCAAAAGCTATTTGGTTATCCATCGTGCAACCGGCTACAATTGATACTCCGTTCGGTCCATGTTCCGGAGAGACAGAAGGTGCAGTCACTCTCCAACCATATCGAGGATGCTTAGTCATAAATGACAAGAGGAAATCAGCCGTACCTTTCAACACAGGATAATATTCACGAAGAAAATTCTTATCACCCGAATATAAATAATGCTGCCAAAGATGTTGAGCTACCCAGGCTCCTCCATTAGGCCACATACCCGCATCGGCAAAATCCACCGGTCCGGCAGCCCGCCAGATATCCGTGTTATGATGTGCCACCCATCCTTTGGCTCCATATAACACACGAGCTGTTTCTTTACCTGTTACGGAAAGTTCATGCACCATTTGAAAAAATGGCACATGAGTTTCCGACAAGTTAGTCACCTCTGCCGGCCAGTAATTCATCTCCGCATTGATATTAATTGTGTACTTACTATCCCAGGGTGCATATAAATCCTTATTCCATATTCCCTGAAGATTAGCCGGCTGACTGCCTGGCTGCGAGGACGAAATCAACAAATAGCGCCCATACTGAAACATCAACGCAGCCAGTGAACAATCTTTTACCTTATTGAATTCGTTAATACGTACATTCGTTTCCTTCTTTGAAAATTCCGAAGATGGCAAATGTAAAGCCACTCTTCCAAATTGCGCAGAATAAATCGCCTTATGCTCGTCGTACAACTTTTTATTCTGTTTATCCCACGCCCCTTCAATGGCACAGCGTGCTTTAGCGTATGCATCTCCCGACACATCCTGATAATTCACAAAATTAGTTGCCGCACTGAGAAAAACGGTAGCCGAAGATGCACCTCTGACAGACAAGCGTCCATCTTTACATTCTATTTTTCCATCCGATTTCACACGCATCATAACCACCGCATGAAGTGCAGCTGGAATACCTTCATGCTCTGCTCCGTTACATTTCATTATAAGATAGTCTCCTTCGCTCTTTACCTCTGAAGTCAGCGAACAAGCATATCTCAAATCCACATCCAATTTCTTATTACCCTTATCTGTCGCCATTTCTACAACCATGACGTTATCAGAAAAAGACGTAAATACCCGACGGGTATATTCCACACCATCACACCGAAAACGTACTGAAGCCGTAGCATCTTCTAAATTCAAATCACGATAATAAGAATCAATCTTTCCCTCACAATTGAAATCCATCAAAAGACTCCCCAATGTCAAATAACGCATTCCATGATGCGATGTCATAAATTTTTCATCCAACAGCGTTCTGGCTTCCAAATTTTTATTCTCAAATATAAGCCGTCTTACCTCATCCAGATAGCCTGAAGCACCAGCTCTGTTATTGCTATATGGACCGCCGGCCCAAAATGTTTCTTCATTCAGTTGGATTTCTTCGTGATTTATTCCACCAAACACCATTCCTCCCAAATGTGAATTACCTACAGGCAATGCTTCCCACCAATTACGTGCCGGAGCAGAGTACCACAACTTCAAATCCCCTGCACTGTTGGCAAACACACCCAGAATCGAAGTCGCCAGAAACACACATACGTACAGAAATTTCTTCATAGATGCCTATTCTTACAGTGATTATTTACTGAATGTTCCTGAAACAAAAGGCAGACACAAATATAAAGCAGAATGCCAATATTCCCAATCGTGTCCGCCGTCTCTTACCCTAAACTGACACGGTATTCCCGCTTTGCGCATGGCCTGGAAGAACTCAATGTTTCGGTCAAGCAAGAAATCGTCATCCCCACAATCCACAAACCATCTCACTGATTTCAGTGCCTGAATCGTACCTGCATCTGCATCCGTCACACGCTTGATACAACTCCGTTCTATCACAGTTCGTGTCAAAATAGCCAGTTTACTATCCGGATTATCAAAACGAGCTGCTCCTTCTTCGGGAATTGACATCAGCGCACTCATCGCATACACCGAAGCAAACTTATCTGCATGCCACAACCCATAGCCGGTAGCACCTCCACCTCCCATGGACAATCCAGCTACTGCACGATTCTCCTTATCCCCTATAATAGGATACTTATTTTCTACATAAGGCAAAAACTCTTCGAAAAAGAAATCTTCATAAAGCCAGCCAGGCATATTAAAGAAGCCATTCCATACTTCCTTGTAGATATCACCACCGGCATCAGGCATCACAATAATCATTTCACAAGCCTCCTGAGAATAAATCAAACGGTCGGCCACTTCCTGCACATGCCCGCGCCATACCCAGTCCTGATTAGTTTGCGACATACCATGAAAAAGATAAAGTACAGGATATTTCTTCCCCTGAACTTCTCCAAACGATGGAGGAAGATACACCGAGCATGTTCTTTCTGTATTTAACTTCTTACTGAAAATTGTATCATTTACTACTCTGCTACGCGAAAATAACGATACGGGTATAAAGCATAAAACCCATAAAGCAATAAAAAAAGAATGTTTATCCATAGACTTAAAATTTAATCCATACAAAAATACGCACCAAGCATACAAATTACAATAAATTACGTTACCAGGACTTTCGTTCACGTTACACATAAGCGATATTGCATTTACAAAACGTACATTTTACATATACTCATATTACATTCCCATTTATATCAAACTAATAAACAAGAATTTACATAATCACGTATCCTATCGGAAAGAAAACAGTATCTCGTAACATAGAATAAAAGATATGCAACATGCCGTCACACCTACCCCACACAAAACAAGTAAATTTGCCAATGAAAGATTACATAAATACTTCATTTAACCAACACAATCATTCTATTATTTACAACTAATTATTTAATCATGAAAAATCAATTTAAATTACTCACATTGGGAACACTAAGCCTCATCGCTGCCTCGTGTGGAAACAAGGTAACGATGCCCGATCCGGGTACTCCAGTGTTCACACAATTTACCTACACGGGGAAAGATGTAGTATATGAAAAGAATCCACTGGCAGAAGGAGAGTTTTATAATCCTATACTACAGGGATGTTACCCTGACCCCAGCATCTGCAAGAAAGGAACCGACTATTACCTGGTATGCTCCTCTTTTGCCATCAACCCCGGAGTACCCATTTTCCATTCTACGGATTTAGTAAACTGGAAACAGATAGGACATGTGCTCGACCGCCCTTCACAGTTAAAGGTAGAAGATTCTGGAATCAGTGCTGGTATTTACGCTCCGACTATCCGATATAATTCCTACAATGATACCTTCTATATGATTACAACTCAGTTCTCAGGGGGAATGGGAAACATGATTGTGAAAACCAAAGACCCGATGAAAGGCTGGAGCGACCCTGTCAAATTGAATTTTGAAGGCATTGACCCCGACATCTTCTTTGATGACAACGGAAAGGCATACGTCACTCACAACGATGCACCCGAAAAACCATTATACGAAGGACACAGAGTAATTAAAGTTTGGGAATACGACCTGGAAAAAGACCAGATTATTCCGGGTACAGACAAAGTTGTAGTGAACGGAGGAGTAGATTTGTCTAAAAAGCCTATCTGGATAGAGGCGCCACATCTTTACAAAAAAGATGGAAAATACTACCTGATGTGTGCTGAAGGTGGTACCGGAGGCTGGCACAGTGAAGTAATCTTTATCAGTGACAATCCTCAAGGTCCTTTCAAACCTGCTCCTGAAAATCCGATCCTCTCACAGAGACATCTGCCGGCTGAACGTCCGTTTAAAGTAGACTGGGCTGGGCATGCCGATTTGGTAGAAGGTCCTGATGGACAATACTATGGCGTATTCCTTGCTATTCGCCCTAATGAAGCCAACAGAGTAAATACCGGACGTGAAACCTTTATATTACCTGTAGACTGGAGCGGTACTTTCCCTGTATTCAAAGGCGGTCTGGAGCCTATCCAGCCTAAACTGGCTATGCCACAAGGTGTGAAGAATGAAACTGGAAAGAACGGATATTTCCCTAACGGAAACTTTACATTTACAGAAACTTTCACCGGAAGTTCACTTGATTACCGCTGGGTAGGAGTAAGAGGTGCCAGAGAAGGATTCATTTCTACTACTGCGGAAGGTCTAACAATTACACCTTACGAAACCAATATCAAGGCAGCTCTTCCTACTTCTACATTGTTCTATCGCCAGCAGCACCTCAATTTCACGGCTACAACTACACTGAAATATGTTCCCCGTACAGAAAAAGACCTCGCCGGAATCACTTGCTATCAAAGCGAAAAATTCAACTATGTATTTGGGGTAACAAAAAAAGCAGAAGATAGCTATATCGTACTGCAACGTACTGAAAAGGGAGAATCTTCAACCATTGCCAGCGAAAAGATTGAAGGAAACACTCCGATCAGTCTGCGCGTAACAGCAGAAGGAGATAAATACACATTCAGCTACTCTGTAAAAGATAATAACTACCAGACCGTAGGAGGAACCGTTTCCGGAGATATTCTTTCTACCAACGTAGCCGGCGGATTTACCGGTGCAATGATTGGTTTATATGCTACCACTTACAACGATGCGGAAGCTTTATAAGTTGCTTCTCACTTATATCTAAATAAAAAGTCTGTCATTACATCCTCTTGGAAAAATGACAGACTTTTTATTTAAGACTCTCTCAACTACTGATCATTGAGGAAAAATAATCTGATAACGACCACTTAAGTGCATAAACGCAAACAAACGAAGTAACCCATCATAATATTTATCCAAATAGCCGTCTTCATAAGGTTCGTGTTTTGCTTCCCACAGCTGTTTGACAAACTCTTCGCATTTCACATCCGTACAAACCAACGACACCGCCGCAGCTGTGGCCACAAGCCCCAATGAATGACGCAATTGTTTATATTCACCCGCCTGCAAGACTTCCTTCACCGGACTTCCATCTACATTATACTGGTCTTTAAAATCATAAAGTCCCTGGCCATACAGAAAATTCTGTATTTTATTTCCATACTCCTGCTGCCATTCTCTGTCTGCACATGCCCAAGAATAATCCAGAGCAATATTCATAGGTACCCGCCATGAATCAAAACGGAAGGCATCTCCTATTATCCCATCTGAATGCAACAAAGAACCGTCATAGTTATTATAATCAGGATTTAAGCCAGTCACCGGATGAATACTCTTATGCAGGTACTCACGACTTCTCTCGGCACACTCCCTCCAAAAACGGCTTCTTCCATCATAAGCCCATCTGGCCCACACTTCATAAAAAGCAGGCAAATGATAAGAAGGATCAGTAAATTTCGCACCGAAGTGGGTCGGAGTAAATGTAATCAGCTGATGTTCTATATTTATAAATGGGGTTACCGCATCTTTTCCAACCTTTTTCATCGAACAATCTAAAATATTTTGCGCTTCAGCTAAATAATTTATGCCAGATTCATTTCCCCATCTGTTCGACGCAAAAATAAGTGAAGTCACATAATATAGTTCACCATCAGAAGCAGGTCCTTCGGAATTACGAGTTCCGTCCGTCTGACAACTCCAGGCAAAATAACCTTCAAACATGCCTTTCTGGTGCTGCATATACTTCTTACACCATCGCCACAAGCGGTCAAATATATCCTTCCGGTCAAACTGCACGGCAATCATCATTCCATAAGACATACCTTCTGTACGCACATCATGATTTGATATAAGCCATAGAATCACCGACCTCAAAATAGACTTTATTGGCCCCATAAAATACATCATTAAACACTTCTTCCAGTTTCGCATCAATTTCGACCTGAGAATAGCCCCTTTCAGCGAAAAAGTTTCTATACTTATGCGTTTCAAAAGCACCCGCTGACCATGGAACAGCATCAAAACCTATCCAGTCAATTTCCACGGAAGCCCCCTTCTGCAGAGAGACCCGTATATCGCTGACTCCCACCGGAGCCTTTTCCACACATGCCTTTACCACACACCAGTCTTTGCCTGCAGGAATCTTTACAGTAGCTATATCTTCATCATCCGCTACAATTTTCACCACCCCACCTTTATCCGAATTCACACGCATTTTCACTTCTTGCACAGGCTGAGAACCAAAATCCACACGGTTGTACTGAACCCATGATTTTATTTTTTCCAACCGGCACTTCCAACCTTCGAACTTATTTTCATCATTGACAAAGGAAACAGAGGCTCCTTTTTTACTGATTGCGCTATACCGGTCTATCTGTATTTTCATACGCGCATCCGTAATCCCGACTCCGCGTAAAGTAGGCTTTACTTTCACAATCGTTCCATCAGAATTAAAGGTTAAGGAATCAATACGAACAGAACGGCGCTTATCAGCTTCAGGAGAAAAGTCATTATGATGATAAAAAAGATACCACTGTCCATCATATTCCACTATTGAATGATGATTTGTCCAACATCCAGTGGGAGACTCATCCATAATAATGCCTTTAAATTCAAATGGGCCTGAAGGTGAATTTCCCATTGCGTATGCCAATGTCTCCGTCTTATCCTTCACCCAGGGAAAAGTAAGGTAATACTTTCCGTTTCTTTCAAATACAAACGGGCCTTCCTTAAATCCCTCAGGAAGCCCTTCTATCAGAACTGGAGCAGAAGCCAACTCCTTCATATTATCTTTCAACCTTGCCATACGCAGACCATTCCCAGCCCAATAAATATATGCACTTCCCTGTTTATCAATCAACACACACGGATCAATTCCCTGTATGCCTTCTATGGGCTTCCAGTCTGGCATGAATGGTCCGTAAGGAGTATCCGACACTGCAACTCCCACGGAAAAGCCTTTCATATTTTTAGGTTTTGCAGGAAAATAAAAATAATATTTTCCATTCTTGTACACACAGTCTGGAGCCCACATGGAATAGGACTCTGAATCCATCCATGGGACACTGTTTTGTGAAAGAATTACCCCATGGTCTGTCCAGTCTACCAGATTTTGAGAGGAATATACATGATAATCTTCCATACAAAACCAGTCTTTAAGACGCTCAACCGGACTTTTTATGTCATGTGACGGATACAAATAAATTTTCCCATCAAACACACGGGCTGTAGGGTCAGCCGTAAAAGAATGACTAATAATAGGATTTTGTGAATAGGCCTTTAGAATAAACAAAAACAATGTCACTATACCCCAATATAGATGCCTCATAAATATAGTATTAGGTTATAAGTAAAAACAAGAAAAAGAAGCCGCCCCTAAAAAGGGCAGCTCCTTTCTCAAAACATGTCACGATTAATTAGCGGAGTTTCCATGCATATTCGTATTGGTAGAAAGTTCCGTAGAAGGTATCGGCAGACGTAAATGACGCGAATAATCAAATACCTGGGTACCTGTCAGATTGGTCTGTTCCACCTGAAGTGCATTCTTATTTTTCAAGTTATCGAGCACAATACTCTGGTCAGGATCATTCGGATTATTGTACCATCTCATCAGGTTAAAGAACCGCCAGCCTTCCCAATACAGTTCTACAGAATATTCATGTTTCAGGATTCGGCGTACAGAATTTAACTCCATTCCTTCGCAAATAACATCTCCATTACTTCCTACAACTCGACCAACCACAGGTTTCTTCTGAAGTAACTCATCGACAGTAGGCAATGTGCCGCCTTTCAAATAAGACTTACCGGCATCCGCTTGAGTTGTATTGTAAGCTTCCGTATTATGGTTCGCACGATCACGCACCATTTGAATGTATTTTTTAGCTTTAACTTCATCATTATCAGCTTCCAGACAACATTCTGCATACATCAGCAGAATATCTGAATAACGAATCAGACGGTCGTTGATACCACTCCGCAAGTCAGCTTCATACTGGTCTTTACTGTATTTTCGACAACCAAACCATTTTCCCCTCCATTCAGCAAAAGTATCAACCTGTTTGTCATTATCCCAATTATAGAACAGCTTATCATAACCAATCCAGATGACAGGTGCATTGACATTATCACTATTTAAATCTTTTCCCCCAAAATCACAACCATTCGGGATATACATACCATAGAATGCACGCGGATCAATGATATTCCCATAATCATCACGTTCAAACTCATTGTAGATGGCCAGCGAAGGCATGCCATTCCACCATCTTGTAGATACAGCCGAGTTGGGTGCCGTAATTTCAATAATACGCATGGTGTTCTGACCTGTGGTTACCCAACTGTTAATATCACCAGGAGCTGCCGGATTAAATCCTGCCGTTTCTCGGCTCTCACAGAATTGCACTTCAAATAATGACTCAATGTTATTTTCATTCTGATCGGTGAAATTATCTCGATAATTATACACCAAATCATATGGGCCGTCTTCAATAATCTGCCGCAATACATCCTTAGCTGCCGCCCAGTCAGCATCACCGGCTTTAGCTGTTCCATCCAAAATGGGACGTCCCATATACGTCTTTGCTAAGAAAGCAAGGGCAGAGCCTCTGGTGGCACGACCATTATCATCGGGATTGGTGTGCTGCCACGGTAACAAAGCGGCTGCATCCTTGAAGTCCTGTACCATGTTTTTGTAAATTTCACCAGGAGCGGCAGGGGGCAACAAGTAATCGCTCCCATCGGTCTTAGTAACATAGCTGCGGTCAGGAATCTCATCACCCCAAAAATATACTAAATAGAAACGGCTGAGACCGCGCAAGAAAATGGCCTCACCGCGCAAACGGTCGTACAGAGCCTTATCTTCCGTATTATTCAAATCGAAAGCCCCGTCCTGATTGATTTCCAATTTTTCAAGAGCCAGATTAGCCGCATACTGCATAGTGTACAAGTCCTGATAGGTAGCAGAAAGACTTCCTAAGTCAGCATTTGCCGTGTACATGGCAAGACGAGCCGTTTCCGGTTCACCTGCTTGCGCACCGCTCGTAAAGACATATTCATCACTACGGGCATTCAGCATGAAGGGCATCCAACGAGCCCATCCTCCCCCACGCTGTAGCATGTTATAGGCTCCATTAACCGCATAGGTCAGGTGTTCTTTCGTATTGTAATAATTAGCTTCACTGTCAGCAGAAGGATTAGTGAAATCCATGTCTGGTTGGCAAGCGGTCAAAGAAATCAGTGCTGTTCCCAGACAGATTCTCATATATTTTTTGATTCGTTTCATAATGGGTCCAATTTTTTTAATGAATGAAGTCTTTAGAAAGTCAACTGTACGCCGGCAAAAAATTCACGGTTTGCCCAGTAAGTATCCCCAGAGTAATAATAAGCACCGTCCACACCACGATTCAGCGTGGAACCATTGTTCGGAACCTGTGGGTCAAACATGGAATAGCCTGTGATAGTAAACGGATTTTTCACACCCATGTACAGACGCAAGGATTCCACATGAATCTTTGAAAGCAAATTTTTGTTGAATGAATACCCCAGCGTGATACGATTACAACGGAAATAAGAACCATTTTCAATGAAGTAATCAGACGCATTAGTATGGTTACCGTTCGGGTCATTCAGTACGGCACGTGGCACATCCGTATTCGTATTGGCAGGCAGAGTAATAGTCTCACCGCCGGCAGTGGTAAAGGTCACTTCTTCGGCACGGAAGCGATTTGTCATATCTGCCATTTGGTTTTTAGCTGCATAACCGCCCATCAGTTCGTTCTTCCAGTTGTTGTAAATCTGGTTACCAAAATCACCCTGCCACAACATAGAGAAATCAAAACCCTTATATTCAGCCGAGATGTTTAAACCGAAAGAACAGTCAGGCAAAGAAGAACCGATAAAGGTTTTGTCTTCGTCAGAAATTTTACCGTCTCCGTTCAAATCCACATATTTGATATCACCGGCCTTGGCAGATTCCTGCAAACGCTGTCCATCTTTGTTGACGTAAGCGGCAGCCTCCGCATCAGTCTGGAACAGACCATCGGTCTTGTATCCCCAGAACTCAGCAACCGGATGTCCTACCATTGTCATGGTCACATTTGCCGTATTCGTGTTACCTCCAGCCAATGATGCGTTGCTACCAAAACTAGTTACTTCGTTGCGGTAGAAAGAAAAATTAGGAGAAATGGTCAATTTCATGTCACCTATCTGCTCACGATACGTAACAGAAAGTTCAATACCCCAGTTTTTCATACTACCTACATTCATGTACATGGAGTTGATATTACCAGTAGAACGTGGTAGCTGAACAGCAAGCAGCATATCAGTAGTTTTGCGATTATAATAGTCGAATACAACACTCAGCTTGTTACTGAACATATCCATATCGAAACCAAAACCGGCATCACGGGTCGTTTCCCAAGACAAGCTAGAATTGGCAAAGTTTTCAATCAGAGGAGCAGGTGCATTAGAGGCAGTTCCGGTTCCGGCTGAGTTAGTTTGTCCATTACCAAAAGTATAATAGCGGTTATCCACCTCCACTACAGACTGGGTATCATAACGTCCTACAGCATTGGCACTACCAATCCAACCCAAAGTAGCACGTAATTTCAAATTATCCAACCAATTGGAGGTAGCTTTCTTCATCCACGGTTCCTCGCTGATTCTCCATCCCACAGAGAAAGAAGGGAAGTATCCCCAACGATTGCCATCAATAAACTTGGAAGATTCATCTGCACGGAAGTTGGCGGTAATCATGTACTTGCTGTTATAAGAATACATCACACGTGCCAGGTAAGAGAAATAAGCCTCATTATACTGCGAACCAGTAACTACCTGATTATCCGGATAGCGGGTTGCAATACCAAAACCACTGTACTCGTTGCTACGTCCCAAAACACCAGTCGACCAACCATCAAACTTTTCAGAAACCATACCCAGCACACCAGACAATGAATGTACATCATTAAATGTTTTATCAAAAGTAAGCAGGTTCTCAATCACTTCGTGACCGCTTCCGCCATAGGTTAAAGTCTGCGAATTATAGGCTTGTCTACCATTAGTTGTTCCTAAATCGTATTCGGGAACGATGGAAGCATCATTATTACGGGCATACGAATAGGTATAAGTCAAGCGGTATTTCAACCAATCGAAAATTTTGAGTTCACCGAAGATACTTCCCATCGCACTGACTGAGCGATTACGGAATTCTTGGTTATGCAGATACCAAATTTGATTATGGATGTCATTACCGTCACGCCCACTATTTCCGGTCAGGAAGAACGTTCCGTCTTCGTTGTACACCGGCAGGTTCGGTGGAGTAATCAATGTATTCATCAAAGAAGCACCGTTATATCCATTGGTGCGGCTGTAATTGGCAAAAACACGTCCACCATACGTAAAGCGACCGACTGTTCCTTCTACATTGGCATAGATATTGTCCACCTTTGCATCGTTCTTGTGCATCTGATCATCGTTGTCAGTATGGGTTGCACCAATACGATAATTGGCATACTGGCCACCGCCACTAATCGAAACATCATACTTCTGGTAATTGGTATTACAGAAATATTCATCCCACCAATCTGTATTTGCCATTGGCTTACTTGGAGTAGACACACCACTCGGAACAGTTGTATTCCACGTTCCATTAGCAATTTTGGCTGCATCAGAAGAGTTATAATACAATTCGTTAACATACACACCGTAATCGTAGGCGTTCATCATGTCCACTTTCTTGGATGGAGTTCCGAAACCGGCATAAGCGTTAAAGCTGATTTTCGGTTTACCTTCCGCACCTTTTTTGGTGGTAACCACAATAACACCATTCGCACCACGAACACCATAAATAGCACATGAAGCAGCATCCTTCAACACCTGAATAGATTCAATTTCATCATCGTTGGGGATGTTCCCAGAAGCATCAATAATTCCGTCAACCACCCACAATGGGTCAGTGCTACCAGTAATAGACCCCGTACCGCGAATACGAATTTTTTCTCCTGACACATTCACACCCGCTGTGCTTCCTTGCAAAGCATCAGTGATACCTCCCGGAGATTTTAAAACTTCCTTCGGACTCAGGGTAGCAATGGCAGAAGTCAAATCTTCTTTTTTCTGTGTACCATAACCCACTACCACCACATTACCGAGTAACTGTGTATCCTCTGTCAATGTAACGGTCAAATCGGTTTTTCCCGCAACTGAAATTTCCTGCGTTTTATATCCTACAAAAGAAACTACTATAACAGAATTGGAAGGCAAATTTAAAGTAAAGCCTCCTTCAAAGTCTGTAATTGTACCATTGGTTGTACCCTTTTGAAGTACACTTGCACCTATAACAGATTCCCCGGCTCCATCTTTCACAATACCTTTTACGGTAATATTCTGTGACAAAGCCCATAAAGGAATCATACAAAACAACATGAATAGCCATATAAGGCGTAATCTGAGTAAGTTTTTCATCATATTTGTATGTTTAATAGTTAATAAATAGTTCATCTCATAATTTCATTCATAGTAATTTCTGTTTTCACAAGAATCTTACAACATAGCTAAAGATTCTGTCGATTATTAACCTTATTAGAAATCAATAAAAATTTGCTATTAAATTCTGTCCAAATCAAAAACCCTATTTCTTATAGAGAAATACATATATGTAATTTCTCACATCAACGGGTGTGTTACCTAAGTATCTCCATTCTTTTTTATCCAGTGTTCATACGCATTTTTCATTTAAGATTACACATTTACAAATCATTTAACTCTTCGCAAATGTAGTTCTTAATAAAGAAAAAGAATTATACCGTATTACCAACACCTATATATTATGTTACATCATTACATCGTATGTAACATTTTCTTTATCTCATGATACATTTAGGCTATACAACATAAAAAAAAGAGGAAAATCCTCCGATAATCCTCTTTTTTCTTAGCCCCTATATATACAAAAAAGGCGTCTTTGTGCTACTTTTCAAACACAAAGGCGCTCGACTCCAAACGCAAGTACATTTCAATTAAAACGCCTTTGCGTTTCAACTAAAACGCAAGTGCATTTAAGACAAAACGCAAGGACGTTTTACATCAAGCGTCCTTGCGTTTTGTTTATACCAAAAACCACCATGGAAAACACTATTCCGCAAGTGTTTTTCCCTTCCTGCGAGAATAAGCCAAATGCTTCGGGCTGCCAATCAACTGAGCTGTATAAATGCCGGTATGACCGGAGAAAAGATAAGCTACTACGCAGGCCATGCCTAAATAAAGACCTGGCTCTGCCCCGAAAAGTTCAATTCCCATCAGTGTACAAGCAATGGGGGTATTTGTTGCTCCGGCAAACACAGCTACAAAACCAATTCCAGCCAATAGTCCCATCGGAAGGGGTACCACAGCCGACAACGCACTGCCTAAGGTGGCTCCCACAAAGAACAAAGGAGTAACTTCACCTCCCTTGAATCCGACTCCGATAGTGAAGGTGGTAAACAGAATCTTCAGCAGGAAATCATACCACATTTGCTGCTCCGAGAAAGAAGCTACAATGGTAGGTACACCCAAACCGATATATTTCGTCGTTCCCATCATCCAGACAACTGCAGCAATCACCAGTCCTCCTATCAGCGGACGGAAAGGCGGATAGCTGATACGCTTGGCCATTCCTGACCAAAAACCGATGGAACGTGAAAACAGCATGGCTGCCAATCCGAAAAGAATACCTGTGCCAATGGTCCACAACAAATTGGACGCATCCGGAAAAGGAACTTCAGAAACTACATAATGTGTATGTTCCACTCCCCACGCATGACAAACCATACTGGCCACGGCAGCCGAAAGAAAGCTTGGCAAGATGGCCTCGTAACGCATGCGTCCTACCACAATGACTTCCAAACCAAAAACGGCTCCCGCCAGTGGGGTACCAAACACAGAAGCAAAACCTGCACTGATACCGATAGCTACCATCAGACGATGGTCTCTGCGACGCATACGGAACAGACGGGAAAACTGGTCGGCAATAGCCCCTCCCATCTGTACACCGGTACCTTCTCGTCCGGCAGAACCACCGAACAAATGGGTTAATACAGTTCCGATATATACTAACGGAGCCATACGGAAAGGAATTATATCATGTGGTGAACGGATTTCCTCAATCAGGTAATTGTTTCCCCGGGAAGCCGTTCCTGCCCAATAATGATACATCAGGCCGATAAGTAAACCAGCCACTGGCAAAAGAGCAATTATCCACAGATGATGTTCACGATACTGCGTGGCCCATTCCAGAGATACCAACAGCAAGGCAGAAGCCGAACCTATACAAGCTCCCGACAAAACTGAGAGAAAAAGCCACTTACATAAATAAAGGAGTAACGGAAGCTGTTCAAACTTCCACCAGTAATTCTGATTTCTTAAAGTCTTCATATTTTTCTAAGTTTTCTTGTATCCATTATCTCAAGTTTTCGCAAAAACCAAAGCCCGAACTCTTTCACACAGCATGGATACAGATATAGCCCTCCCTGCCGGTCCTAAAAAGAGACCTGCTCCGGTAGGAACTATCAGCTACTTCATTAGCGGTTTATCACAGGGAAGTCCCATTCCCTTGATTCGAAAATCGGCTGCAAAGATATAATAAAATCCGTAAACATAAAAAAACTGTTCCCCGACTCTCGTCGGAGAACAGCCACAACACAAACACAAAATAAAACACGACAAAACTACTATGCAAAAATACAACTCCCTGCTTTCATTTCGGATGAAAATCAGCGGCCGTCCATTATCTATATCACATACACAAGAACCGCAAGAGCTGTATATTACATGTAACGTTCATAAAATATCTTTAGTTCAGTATTTTTTATTTTATTAAGAATTCAATTTACATGATACCTTTTTCACGGAGGTGAACCTGCCATTTCCATGCAGAACGCAAGGTATCTTCGATAGATGTTTCAGCTTTCCATCCCAATTCAGAGTTTGCATAAGAAGGATCAGCCCAAACTTTCACAATATCACCTGCACGACGAGGAGCAATCTGGTAATTCAACTTCACGCCGGTAGATTCTTCAAACTTATGAATCAGTTCCAATACAGAAAGACCACGACCAGTACCCACATTGAATACTTCTACTTTATCTTTCTGCTTGTCTTCCAAAATACGGTTCATGGCAATTACGTGTGCCTTAGCCAAATCGACTACGTAAATATAGTCACGGATACAAGAACCGTCAGGAGTATCATAATCATCACCGAATACGCTCAATTTTTCACGGATACCCATTGCAGTCTGAGTCAGGAACGGAATCAGATTCTGCGGAACGCCGTTCGGAAGTTCACCAATCAGAGCCGTTGGATGTGCACCAATCGGATTGAAATAACGCAACATCACTGCATGGATAGGAGAACCAGAAGCAACGGTATCGCGGATAATTTCTTCATTAATCTGCTTCGTATTACCGTATGGAGATTCAGCCTTCTTGATAGGAGCTTCTTCTGTTACAGGCAATACATCCGGCTGGCCGTATACCGTACAAGAAGAAGAGAAGATAATACCTTTTACTCCGTGTTTCGGCATCAGTTCCAGCAAGTTAATCAAAGAAACCAGATTGTTACGATAATACAGCAACGGTTTCTGAACAGATTCACCTACAGCCTTGCTTGCTGCAAAATGAATGATTCCCTGAATACCAGGATATTTAGCAAACACATTGTCCAGTCCTTCGTAATCAAGACAATCTACTTTTTCAAAAGCTGGGCGCACACCTGAAATCTGTTCGATGCTGTCAACTACATCAGCGCGCGAATTGGAAAGATTATCTACAATTACCACTTCGTAACCGCTATTCTGCAATTCAACCACAGTATGAGAACCAATGTATCCGGTTCCACCTGTCACGAGAATTCTTTTTTTCATAACACTAAGGTTTATCTTATATTTAACTCCTTTATTAAAGTCATTTACTATATCTCTACAAAAGTAAAAAAAAGTATTGGAATGTCCATGTGACTCCCATTAAAAAATTAAAAAAGTGTTATTCGAAATATTCCGAATAACACTTTCTCAATATATTACTGCCTAAAAGACAGAATTAATTCAATCCAAATAGTACTGCCAGACCTTTATCTACGCCTGAGAAACCCATGAATGCCATAGCCAGCAAACCGGCTGTGACCAATGCGATACTCATACCTCTCATGCCTTTCGGAATGTTTACCAAGCTCAACTGTTCGCGAATACCGGCAAACACAATCAGCGCCAAAGCAAATCCTAATGCAGTAGAGAAGGCATATACTACTCCAGTCAGCAAATCATAATTTTTCTGGATTACCAGGATAGTCACACCCAGAATACAGCAGTTAGTTGTAATCAAAGGCAGGAACACTCCCAGTGCCTGATACAAAGAAGGAGAAACCTTTTTCAGGATAATTTCTACCATCTGAACCAATGCGGCAATGACAAGGATAAAGGCAATGGTCTGCAAGTATCCCAATCCGAACGCGTCCAATACAAATTTCTGGATGACATAGGTTACGATGGTGGCCAGCGTCAACACGAAAGCTACCGCTGCTCCCATACCCATGGCAGTTTCCACTTTCTTGGAAACTCCCAAGAACGGACAGATACCCAAGAATTGTGACAACACTACGTTGTTCACAAAGATTGCGGTGATAAATATCAATATATATTCCATATCTTTCTATTTTTAAGGGTTATGCTTTTTTCAAGCGGTTTACAATCGCAATAAGGTATCCCAATACGATGAAAGCACCTGGAGCCAAAACGAAAATCAGCATTCCGTAATCTTCCGGCATGATGGCAATGTTAAACAACTTTCCAGTTCCCAGGAATTCACGTACACCGCCCAGCAAAGTCAAGGCAATGGTAAATCCAAGTCCCATACCCAGCCCGTCAAAGAAAGAAGACACGGCATTGTTCTTCGCGGCAAATGCTTCGGCACGTCCCAGCAAAATACAGTTCACCACAATCAGCGGGATGAACAATCCCAATGTGGCATACAGTGCAGGTACGTAAGCTTGCATCACCATCTGAAGCAAGGTTACGAACGAAGCAATTACGACCACAAAAATAGGAATACGTACCATGTCGGGCACCAGATTCTTAATCAGAGAGATTACCACGTTTGAACAAATCAGCACAAACATAGTAGCCAGTCCCATACCCATACCGTTGATGGCAGAAGAAGTTGTACCCAGGGTCGGACACATACCTAAAAGGAGTACAAACGTAGGATTTTCTTTTACAATCCCATTCATTAACACTTTTAAATTATTCATAGCCTGTCCTCCTTATTTAACGGGTTCTACATTCGTTGTATCACTCACAGCTTCTTCGGCCGGTTTTTCCTGCTGAGTAGCTCCGCTGGCTCCATCTACATGCTGATTCTTATAGGCTGCATACGCATTGTTTACAGCCAGCAAGAAAGCACGCGATGTAATGGTAGAAGCCGTAATGGCATCAATCTCTCCCCCATCCTTACTCACAGTTAAAGGAGCTTCGCCCGGATTCTTTCCGGTAATATCACCTTTGGCACCCTTCTTGAACCAATCAGCAGCCTTCGATCCCAACCCTGGGGTTTCTGCATGGCTCAAAAGAGAATAATCGATAATCTTACCTTCATTGTCAAAACCTACCAGTACAGTCAACGCTCCACCAAAACCGTTGGCAGCCGATTCTACTGCAGCTCCGATAGGCTGTCCGTTCTTAGTAGCCTTGTAAATCTTATAAGTGGCACCATTTACTTCCACGGTTTCAGGAGCTTCAGCCGGATTGTTATCAAAACCGGGAACTACCACTGCAATGGCATCACTCAAAGTCTTGGCATTCGCCTGAGCAATAGGTTCTGCAGTTACGTCGTTCACCCAGCCCAGCAAACCTCCGGCCACTACGGAAAATCCGGTCAGTGCCAGAGCCATATTCTTTAAAGATGATTCTAGTTTTTTCATTTCTTCACTACCTCCCCGAAACGTTTTGGTTTACAATATGTATTAATCAACGGAGTGAATGCGTTCATGATGAAAATAGCGAACGACATACCTTCCGGATAGGCACCGAAAGTACGGATTACCACTGTCAGGAAACCGATAGCCACACCATAAATCAACATTCCTTTGTGAGTCATAGGTGAAGTCACATAATCTGTGGCCATGAAAATCGCACCCAACATCAAACCTCCGGTAAACAGATGTGCCAACGGAGAAGCATATACTGTAGGATTAGCCAAATGCATCAGACCTGAGAATACGAATACGGTTGCCAGAATGGAAACCGGAATATGCCAAGAGATAATCTTTTTCCACAACATATATACAAGTCCTAACAACAATGCCAAGGCACTTACTTCACCGATACATCCCGGATTGTTACCCAGGAACAAAGACATGGTGTCGGGCAACTGGCTCAATGCATTTGCATCGCCATGTACCGCCATTTTCATCAAAGCCAACGGAGTAGCAGTAGTTTCCGCATCCGTATAGCTGGTCAGCTGACCAACTACCGGCCACGAAGTCATCTGTACAGGGAAAGAAATCAGCAGGAAGATACGTCCCACCAAAGCCGGGTTGAACGGGTTACATCCCAATCCACCGAAAGTCATCTTTCCGATACCGATAGCTACCAGCGCACCGATAATGATAATCCACAACGGCAGGTTAGAAGGCAAGTTAAATGCCAGCAACACACCGGTCAGGGCAGCCGAACCGTCCATGATAGTAGTACGTTCGCGCTTCAATATGAATTTGGTGATAGCCCATTCGAAGAACAAGCATGCAATGACAGAAGTCAGTGTCACCACCACTGCTCCCAGACCAAACATGTAGAAAGATACAAGCAAGGCCGGTATCAGCGCAATCAATACGCCGTACATGTTTTTCTGTACACTGTCGCCACCATGTACATGCGGCGATAAGGATACTATTAATTTGTTTGCCATAAGATTCTCAAATTATTTTTTTGCATTACGTGCACGGATGATACCGCCCACCTTACCTTTACCTAAACGGATGTAATCCAACATCGGACGATGAGAAGGACATGTAAACTGGCATGAACCGCATTCGATGCACGACATAATCATTTCGTGTTCCACGCGTTCCCAGTCGCCATGAGCCGAACAAGTAGCCAGCAAGTAAGGTTCCAGTCCCATCGGACAAACGCTTACACACTTCGCACAACGGATACATGGCTGAGGTTCTGCACGGCGTGCTTCCTTATCGTTCATAATCAGCACACCAGAGCTACCTTTACAGATAGGTACTTCGGTATTTACCAAAGCCTTACCCATCATCGGACCACCACCGATTACTTTTCCGGTATCTTCCGGCAGACCTCCGGCAGCTTCAATCAGCTGGCTCATCGGAGTTCCCATACGGGTCAGGAAGTTAGAAGGGTTCTTCAATGACTTACCGGTTACCGTTACCACACGTTCAAACAAAGGCTTATTCTTCTGCACAGCTTCGTATACTGCGTACGCAGTACCCACGTTCTGTACCACTGCACCTACATTAATAGGAATAGCAGGAGGAGCCGGTACCTGACGGCCGATAACAGCGTCAATCAACTGTTTTTCACCTCCCTGAGGATATTTCACCTTCAAAGGTACAATTTCAATGCCCGGATAAGCCGCGGCCTTTTCTGTCATCAGTTTGATGGCATCCGGTTTATTATTTTCAATACCGATATAAGCTTTGTTTACTTTTGCTCCCTTCATCAGAATCTGTACACCAACCAGGATTTCATCTGCTTTTTCCAGCATCAGACGATGGTCGGCAGTCAGATAAGGTTCACATTCTACGGCATTGATGATTACACATTCTGCCTTGCATCCGGGAGGAGGAGTCAGTTTCACATGAGTAGGGAAACAAGCACCACCCATACCTACGATACCGGCATTCTTGATTTTTGCAACAATTTCTTCCGGAGTCAGATTACATTCCTTTACCAAATCCTTGCTACGGTCGATTGTTTCTTCCCATTCATCACCTTCTACGTCAATGAAAATTGCAGGCTTGCGATAGCCACTTGCATCAATCACGCTGTCTACCTTATTTACCTTTCCAGACACGGAAGAGAAGATAGCTGCCGATACAAAGCCTCCCGCTTCGGCAATCTTGGTCCCCACCTTTACCACATCGCCTTTCTTTACAATGGCAGTGGCAGGCGCACCAATATGCTGAGACAACGGGAACACCGCCTGCTTAGGAAGTGCAAGCGTTTCAATAGCTTTCCCGGCTGACAATTTATTTTCTGCTGGATGAACTCCACCAATTCTAAACGTCTTCACTTTTATGTTATTTAGTATTATACAATTATAAGATTAAGCCTCTGTATTCTTTGGAGCTTCGGCAGCCGGAGCTGCAGCTGGAGTTACCGTTTCAGTCTTTACAGCTTCAGGTTTTACCGGACTGGCGGTTGCAGGCTTCTCTACAGCCGGTTTTTCTGCTGTAGGAGCTTCTGCCTTCGGCTTACGAGGAGGGAAGTTCACAGCCACAATAGCCTGCTGCGGACATTCCATCTCACACTTACGGCATGACTTACATTTAGCCGGGTCGATATAGGCCAGGTTGTTTTCCAATGTAATAGCTTCAAACGGACACACCTTCACACACTTGCCGCAACCGATACAAGCTGCTGCACATGCCTTACGGGCTACAGCACCCTTGTCCTTATTGACACACTGTACGTACACTCTGCGGTTGTTCTTACCTTTCGGACGAATTTCAATGATGTTACGCGGACAAGCCTTGCTACAAGCGCCACAAGCCGTACATTTTGATTCGTCTACTTCAGGAAGTCCTGTTTCCGGATTCATGTGAATGGCATCAAACTGACAAGCTGATACGCAGTCACCACATCCCAGACAGCCAAAGGTACAACCGGTTTCACCTCCGAAAGTAGAATTGGCTACCACACAAGAACGCACCCCGTCGTACTGAGTCAGCTTCGGACGGTTGGCACATGTTCCGTTACATCTCACTACCGCAACCTTCGGTTCTGAAGCAGCTGCTTCCAGCCCCAAAATACTTGCGACCTTCTCCATTGTAGGCTGACCGCCTACCGGACACATTTTTCCCTCCAGAGAACCAGCTTTTACACAAGCAGCTGCAAAACCGGAACATCCCGGGAAACCACATCCACCGCAATTGGCCTGAGGAAGCACTTCTGCCACCTGAGCAATTCGGGGATCTTCATACACAGCAAATTTCTTAGAAGCCACGTACAAGATAACAGCTGAAATCAAGCCAATGGCACCCAGTGAAATCACTGCAACCAAAATTAAACTCATAATATAAAGTTAGTTTATTAATTATTAATTGATTCCAAAACAAACACAAAAGTACGTCTGAATTTCTCCCGGCAAAAGAAAAGTATCAGATAATAAGGTATAAGCATACACAAAGATGCGATGGAAGAAACGGCCTCATCCCCTCCTGTAAAATACATAGCGACAAAAAGAGAAACGAGCAACACCACAAAAGGAAAAACAAAAGCCCACATTACAGCTTTCATTCCCAGGGATGTCGCTCCGCTTATCATGACCTGGTTCCCTACCTGACAGGCGAGGCCAGACTTATTGTATACATCTATCAGTTTCTCCTTCGATTCAGCCGCACTGCAATGCCCTTTTATGCTGCAGGCAGAACAAGCTGACGTCTGTACAATCCTCACCTTCAAGTAAGAACCGTTAATGCTTTCCACAATACCTAGATGTTTTATTTTATCAGTCATTTTTGCAAACCACACTTTACAAATGTGTGGCAAATGTACGATAAATATTGTATTGTTGGTAACGTTAACGAGGAAAATCTGCTTAAAAAAATTAAATTCGTCAAGACAAGTTCAGAAATCTGACAAATTACAGCTCTTCTACTTAATTTACGATGGTGTATCCTGCCTCCAGCAGTGCATTTCGGATAAGTGAAATGTGCTCCGCATTACGTGTTTCCATCACCAGTCTCAGGAAACAGGCTGTCACATTACTATTATTATTATTACGTTCGTGAAGTACTGAAATGATATTCCCTCCCAGACGAGCCACAATAGTAGCTACTCCCATCAGTTCTCCGGGTTTATCATGCAAATCAAGCGTTACAGTATAAGAGCGGCCGGACATATCCAATCCACGTCCAATCACACGGCTCAGGATAGTTACATCAATATTTCCTCCGGATACCACGCAAATTGTTTTCTTCCCTGCCACCGGAACCTTATTGAACATGGCAGCTGCCACAGCAACTGCTCCCGCCCCTTCAGCAATAAGTTTCTGTTGCTCCATCAGAGCTAAAATAGCCGCACAGATTTCATCTTCCGTCACAGTTACAATACCATCCACATACTTGCTGCACAAATCAAAAGTATGTTCTCCCGGTTCCTTTACTGCAATACCATCTGCGATTGTTGACACTGAAGAAAGGCATTCGCGGCGTTCATGCTCGATAGACCGCAACATACTCGGAGCCCCTTGTGCCTGCACACCATATACCTTCACATCAGGTTTTAAAGATTTCAGCGCATAAGCCACACCAGATATAAGTCCACCTCCTCCAATAGGCACTATCACGACTTCTACATCGGGAAGCTGATTCAACAATTCCAGTCCGATTGTTCCCTGTCCGGCAATGACATACTCATCATCAAAAGGATGAATAAAAGTATATCCCTTTTCCTCCTTTAGTTGCAAGGCTTTCTGATAAGCGTCATCATAAACACCCGGAACCAGACAAACCTCAGCTCCATAACGCTTGGTAGCTTCCACCTTCGAGATTGGCGCGCCTTCCGGAAGACAAATCAGCGATTTTATGCCATGCTTCGTAGCACCAAGTGCAACACCCTGCGCATGATTTCCCGCTGAACAAGCAATCACTCCGCGAGCCTTTTCTTCCTCTGTCAAGCAAGAAATCTTGTAACATGCACCACGCAACTTAAACGAACCTGTATATTGCAGGTTTTCCGGTTTCAAATATACCTGACTCTCATTATTTATTTGGGGAGCATATATCAAATCCGTTCTTCTTATCACATTTTTCAGAGCAAACGATGCTCGATAAATACAATCCAATGTTAACATAAAGATAGCTTTTAATTATTTTTTCCGCGCAAAAGTACAAAAAAAGTCGAAATTCAGAAGAAACAAATAAGAAAAGGCACCCAAATACAAATCTTGCATGGATGCCTTTTTCTTATAAATCTTCATCTAGAAAAGTAAAATCAATTCCTCTTTCTTTTAACAAATCGCGAATTTTAGCTATGATTTTTTTATAAAGCTTGAAACAAGTCGATTTACTTATACCTCTCTTTTCGCCCGCTTCTCTAAAACTTAAACCTTTAAAGAATAGGTCTATAATCAATTCTCTCTCAAACAAAGAAAGCTCGAAAAGTATTATTTCCCGTATTATCAGATAAACACGCTCAAACTTCAACAAAAACTTAATTTTTAATGAAGAATATCCTGCCGTATGAGCCACTACGGCCTCATTATCAAGTGCAACCATAGTAGGAGCATTTTTCTTTCTGCGATAATAATCATTTACCATATTAATTGTTATCGTCATTGCCCATTGAAAAAAACGTCCTCTTTCATGGTACGACTTATCCAATCCTTCTACCACTTTCAACAATACTTCCTGACGTAAATTGTAGACATCTTCCTGATTACGAACGTGTATTTTAATATACGTTTCCACCATCAATGAACATCTGTAAAAAAGAATTTGTTCTTCCTTATCAGTTTTATCATAAAGATGACGAAACCTCACTTTGTTACTGGGGTAAAGTTTTTCCATATTTAAAATGTTTTTAAGTCCTACCTAACCAAAATTACATTAAAAGAAAAGCAGGATGGTTAATAAAAAATTTTATTACTAAATAAAACCACCATATACCAAAAGAGTCCACCTACTTTTAAAATATCTAGCAAAGCCTTATTTATGTGACAAATATATATATTCTACACAGAATAAACAACAAACTCTCAATTTATTTTTACAATATATTACAATTTGACAAAAATAAAAGAGGCATCAAAAAGAGATTTTGTGTCTTTTTGACGCCTCTTGCAGAGATTCAAAAGCTTAATCAAGCTTAAGAACCGCTAAAAATGCCTTTTGAGGAACTTCAACCGTACCAATTTGCTTCATACGTTTTTTTCCTTTTTTCTGTTTTTCCAAGAGCTTACGCTTACGGCTTACGTCACCTCCATAACATTTAGCCGTCACATCCTTACGGACTGCCTTAATGGTTTCACGCGCAATAATCTTTGCACCGATAGCCGCCTGAATCGCAATTTCAAACTGCTGACGAGGTATCAATTCCTTCAGTTTCTCACACATTCGGCGACCTAAATCATACGCATTATCAAAGTGGGTTAACGTAGACAAGGCATCAACCGATTCTCCGTTCAACAGAATATCCAGCTTCACCAACTTAGATGGACGGAAACCTGACTGATGATAGTCAAAAGAAGCATATCCCTTGGAAATACTCTTCAACTTATCATAGAAATCTATCACAATTTCACCCAAAGGCATCTTGTAATGCAATTCTACACGATTACCTGAGATATAATCCTGCTTCACCAGTTCTCCGCGCTTACCCAGACACAACGTCATAATTGGACCGATATAATCCGTTGCCGTAATAATGGAAGCATCAATATAAGGTTCTTCAATATGATCAATCAACGTTGGGTCAGGCATTCCTCCCGGGTTATGCACTTCCTGTACTCCTCCCTGCTTGTCGTAAATCATATACGATACGTTAGGAACAGTGGTAATCACATTCATATCAAACTCACGATCCAGTCGTTCCTGCACAATTTCCATGTGAAGCAATCCCAAGAATCCGCAACGGAATCCGAAGCCCAGCGCCAAAGAAGATTCCGGCTGGAAAGTCAGAGACGCATCGTTCAGCTGAAGTTTCTCCAAAGAGGCACGCAGATTCTCATAATCTTCCGCCTCAATCGGGTAAACTCCGGCAAAGACCATCGGTTTTACTTCCTCAAACCCATCGATTGCCTTATCACACGGACGACTGATATGTGTAATGGTATCTCCTACCTTCACCTCTTTAGAAGTCTTGATACCGGAAATAATGTATCCTACATCCCCCGTACGCAACTCTTTCCGAGGAACCATATCCATTTTCAATACACCGACTTCGTCGGCATCATATTCTTTTCCTGTATTGAAGAATTTCACTTTATCGCCTGTACGAATCACCCCGTTCACCACCTTAAAATATGCAATAATACCACGGAATGAATTGAAGACAGAATCGAAAATCAAAGCCTGCAGCGGTGCATTCTCATCACCGACTGGAGCAGGGATACGTTCTACTACCGCCTGAAGAATATCCTCTACTCCCATACCGGTTTTTCCCGATGCACGAATAATATCTTCACGCTTGCAGCCTAACAAATCAATAATTTCATCCTCCACCTCTTCCGGCATCGCACTGGCCATGTCACATTTGTTCATCACCGGAATAATCTCCAGGTCATGTTCCAACGCCATATACAAGTTCGAAATAGTCTGCGCCTGCACACCTTGAGAAGCGTCGACAACCAACAATGCTCCCTCACAGGCTGCAATGGAACGAGACACTTCGTATGAAAAGTCCACGTGTCCCGGAGTGTCAATCAGGTTCAGAATGTATTTTTCACCTTTATAAGTATACTCCATCTGAATGGCATGGCTCTTGATTGTGATTCCACGCTCACGTTCCAGGTCCATATCGTCCAACATCTGTCCCTCTGTGACCTTAATTGTCTGCGTATATTCCAGCAAGCGGTCAGCCAGTGTAGACTTACCGTGGTCAATGTGTGCAATGATGCAAAAATTTCGGATATTCTTCATATATAATATTACAACTTATCAAAATTATTGGGCAAAGATACGCAAAAAATGAGATTTTTATGTATGTTTGCCATTGAAACTAATCATAAAACATAAATAACACGTATGAAAAAAACATGGATTATTGTTATCGCAGTAGTAGCTGTTCTTGTGATTTACTGCGTCAGTTCGTATAATTCTTTAGTCACTCAGGAAGAAACTGTAGGCACTGCATGGAGCAACGTAGAAAACCAATATCAGAGACGCTCAGACCTGATCCCTAATCTGGTCAATACCGTTAAGGGATATGCCGCACACGAAAAAGAAACATTTGATGCAGTGGTATCAGCCAGAGCAAAAGCTACCCAAATGACCATTGATATAGAGGACTTGACTCCTGAAAAAATTGAAGCCTACCAGAAAGCCCAAGGAGCTGTGGGCAGTGCATTGAGCCGACTGTTGGCTGTGACGGAAAACTATCCGGAATTAAAAGCCAATGAGAACTTTAAAGAACTGCAGGCACAGTTGGAAGGAACTGAGAACCGTATCAGCGTAGAACGTCGTAAATTCAACGAAACTGCTCGCGAATACAACACCAGTATCCGCCGTTTCCCGAAAAATATCGTCGCAAGCATGTTCGGTTTTGAAAAGCGTCCTTATTTCGAAGCTGAAGAAGGCAGCGAAAAGGTACCTGAAGTGAAGTTCTAACCTACCCTCTTCACAATGAAACGAATATCTTTATTCGGGATACTCTTTTTACTGATAACTGTCTTCAGCACTTTACGAGCTGAAGGATACAAGGTAGAAGAGATTCCCATGGTACACCTGCAAGACCGGACACGGTATGTCAGCAATCCTGACGGGATTCTTAGTGCTGCCGCTGTAACCGCAATGGATACTACCCTCTTTGCTTTGGAACAGAAAACCGGCATTCAGACCGTAGTCGTAGCCGTACGACAGATCGAAGGAGGTGACTGCTTCGATTTTGCCTACCAACTGGGAGAAAAAAACGGAGTTGGCCAGAAAGGTAAAGACAACGGACTGGTCATTCTGCTGGTCACAGAAGAAAGATGTATTCAGTTTGCTACCGGATATGGACTGGAAGGTATCTTTCCCGATGCCATCTGCAAACGTATCCAAACCCGTTACATGAATCCCTATTTGAGTAAAGGTGACTGGGACTCCGGTATGGTAGCCGGTATTCAGGCCGTGCGACAAGTACTGGATAAAAGTTCCGGGACTCCCACTCCTCCCGAAGGTGAATCAGACGGACTGCTGATTTTCATCATCCTGGGATGCTGCTTTATCCTTGTACCTGCCTTATTATGGTATTCTGCACGCCAACGAAATAAATGTCCGAATTGCCATAAGCATACCCTGCAACAGGTTTCAGTCCGTACCATTTCACGCGTAGGCAGCGTACGTACCGAAGAAATCACCTATCTGTGCAGCAACTGCGGACATGTACGTCACACTCACCGAAAAATAGATGACGACGATTTTCATCACCGGGGAGGTAACGGAGGTCCATTCCTTGGAGGCCCGTTCTTTGGAGGTGGTTTCGGAAGAGGCGGAGGCGGCTTCAGCGGCGGCAGTTTTGGAGGAGGAAGCTTCGGGGGCGGTGGCGCCGGAAGCAAATTCTAATCACAATCAATTATACTATACAACGATGTACAATAACACTTTTGGAAATATCTTCCGTCTCACCAGTTTTGGTGAATCACACGGAAAAGCTATAGGCGGAGTTATCGACGGATTTCCGGCAGGTATCGCCATCGATATGGAATTTATTCAACAGGAACTGGACCGACGCCGTCCCGGACAATCGGCCATCACCACAGCCCGAAAAGAGGCCGACCAGGTAGAATTTCTTTCCGGAATATATGAAGGGATATCTACCGGATGTTCCATCGGATTTGTGGTATGGAATACCAACCAGCACTCCAACGATTATGACAACATGAAAGACGTATTCCGTCCTTCTCATGCCGACTTTACCTATACACAAAAATACGGTATACGCGACCACCGGGGAGGCGGACGTTCTTCAGCCCGTGAAACCATCGCCCGTGTAGTAGCCGGCGCCCTTGCCAAACTGGCATTGCGACAACTCGGCGTTCGCATCACGGCTTTCACTTCGCAGGTAGGAGAATTCAAGTTAGATAAAGACTATACCGCATACGATTTGAGTACCATTGAAGACAATCCGGTACGCTGTCCAGATCAGGAACTTGCCAAGCAGATGGCTGACTATATTTACCAGACAAAAGGAGAAGGCGATACCATCGGTGGTGTCATCAGCTGTGTCATACAAGGATGCCCTATCGGATTAGGACAGCCGGTTTTCGGTAAACTTCATGCCGCCTTGGGCAATGCCATGCTCAGCATCAACGCTGTCAAAGGCTTTGAATACGGACAAGGTTTCAGTCACATGGATATGAAAGGCAGCCAGCAAAACGATATATTCTATCGTGACGGAGAGAAAATAGCCTTCCGCACCAACCGCTCAGGAGGTATTCAGGGAGGTATCAGCAACGGACAGGATATTTATTTCCGCGTAGCCTTCAAGCCGGTAGCTACGGTATTGATGGAACAGCCTACAGTCGACATCCACGGCAACGAGACCATTCTGAAAGCCCGCGGACGTCACGACCCTTGCGTATTACCTCGCGCAGTCCCCATTGTGGAAGCTATGGCAGCCATGACGATACTCGATTATTATCTGCTTAATAAAACTACGCATCTGTAAATAAAAATACCATGGAAATCAAACAATACATCCAAGAAAATGAAGAACGGTTCCTGAACGAACTGTTCAGCCTTATCCGCATTCCCAGCATCAGTGCACTTCCTTCGCATAAGGACGACATGCTGGCCTGCGCGGAACGCTGGCGTCAGCTACTGCTCGAAGCAGGAGCCGATGAAGCAATGGTCATGCCCTCAGAAGGACATCCGTTAGTCTATGCCGAAAAGCGTGTCAGTCCCGATGCTCCTACCGTACTGGTCTATGCACATTATGACGTCATGCCGGCCGAACCGTTGGAATTATGGAAAAGCCAGCCTTTCGAACCGGAAGTTCGTGACGGTCGCATCTGGGCACGCGGTGCCGACGATGATAAAGGACAGTCCATGATTCAAGTCAAGGCTTTTGAATACCTCGTACGTGAAGGACTGCTCCGCCACAATGTGAAATTCATTTTTGAAGGAGAAGAAGAAATCGGTTCGCCCAGCCTGAATGCTTTTCTGAAAGCACACAAGGAACTGTTGAAAGCCGATGTGATCTTAGTGTCCGACACCAGCATGTTAGGAGCCGACCTGCCGTCCCTCACTACCGGACTAAGAGGACTGGCTTACTGGGAAATTGAAGTAACCGGCCCGAACCGTGATCTTCACTCCGGACATTTCGGTGGTGCAGTGGCCAACCCAATCAACGTGCTCTGCGATTTACTTTCAAAAGTCATCGATGCGGACGGACGTATTACCGTTCCTCATTTCTACGATGACGTAGAAGAAGTACCGGCTGCTGAGCGCGAAATGATTGCCCAGATTCCGTTCGACGAGAAAAAATACATGGAAGCCATCGGGGTGAAAGCCCTGAAAGGCGAAAAAGGCTATTCCACACTGGAACGCAACAGTTGCCGTCCGTCATTCGATGTCTGCGGCATCTGGGGAGGCTATACAGGCGAAGGTTCCAAGACCGTATTGCCTTCTAAAGCCTACGCCAAAGTTTCCAGCCGTCTGGTCCCTCACCAGCAGCATGAAAAAATCTCCCAGCTGTTTGTAGACTACCTCACTCAGCAAGCACCCGACTATGTACAAGTGAAAGTCACTCCTCTGCATGGAGGTGAAGGCTATGTGTGCCCGATTGACCATCCGGCTTATCAAGCTGCAGAAAAAGGATTTGAAAAAGCTTTCGGCAAAAAGCCCCTGGCCGTACGTCGTGGAGGAAGTATTCCTATCATCAGCGATTTCGAACAAATTCTCGGTATTAAAACCATTCTGATGGGATTCGGACTGGAAAGCGATGCCATTCACTCCCCGAATGAGAACTTCTCACTTGATATTTTCAGAAAAGGAATAGAAGCCGTAGTGGAATTCCACCAGCAATATAATAAATAAAAAATAGAGCCCTCATTTTCCCAAAAGGAATGAGGGCTTTACAGCAACTATCTTTTTTCAGTACATAACAGATACAACCATTCAGTATCTTTTTGCCAGGCATCATTCTCCTGAATAATCTGGAAAAACAATTGCATCTCCTCTGTATCCTTCTCCGAAAGTCCTTCCACGCCTTTCGTCTGCACGTAGCGTGACACTGCAATCAAACGATAAGGATTAGCTATATTCAGATATAACTCACCAGGACTGGCTCCTCTTTTAAAGAACATGGGCAAAAAATATCTTCCATCAAGAAAGAAATCTGCAAGAAGAACCGCACATACTGGGGGTTCCCCAATCAGTTCTGTTTCCACATACCGAGCCTGTTCCTTCGTAAAAATCCAGTCCATACGATTCTGATATTTCCCGGAAATATCATATTTCAAGGTGGCAAACCGCACAAAATCAGACTCTCCGACCCGTTTTACCAGTATATCCAGCGAAGCATCTGCATGAAATATCACCCGCATCATTTCTGTGTGTTGAGCCACTCTCTGACCTATCTTACGCAACACATCCCGCACCAGTTCCGATTTCTCCCATGTATTCCCGTTCCATTCTATATCACCTCCTCTCCAAACGAACAAAGACAAGCAATCTTCGCCAAAACGGAAATCATAAGGCGTATCCACTTCAATACAAAAGTCATTTATCTGATAATGACAATTCAAGAACAATTTTTTGCCTTTATCATCCGGTACAAAGCGTCCTTCGACCTCCAAGTCATACGGTTTCCGAGAAGACTTCCCGGAAAAAGTGATTTCAGACACGCCCGGAACCACATCTACTACTAAATCAATCTCGTCTGCATTTAAAGAAGAAATTATCAGTTTCAGCTTTGTAGAATCAGAATTTATGGTAGTGAACTTTACTTTCGGGTGAGCCCAGGAGTCTTTACCACCTAATGCTTCTCCGTTCCATTGCAATTCATAATCAGAACTATAAAAACAAGAATCTCCCAATTCCGTTTGTGGGTTTAGTAAAGGCCGTACCTCCTCTTTACTGCAAGAAAGTAAAAACAACAATATGCCGGCAAGCATAAGAAACAATGATTTTTTCATAAGCCTAGATTTTAGTTTGCCAGTAAATATACACGTTTTTACTCAACTACCTATCCCTGCCTCTGCAGAATTACATATTTATAATATTTCACCTCTTATTCTTCCACTATCAGTTCCAGCAGCACCGGAAGATGATCGCTATATCCTCCGTGATACCGCATTCCTTTATAGGTGCGGAAAGGCGTATCCCCTCCATACACATTATCTTCTTCCAACAAAAAAGGAAAACGCAAGATAGAAGCTTTTTCTTTTGAAGTCCTTGTACGGACATCCGGCTGCAACAGACCACCGTTCACCACCATCTGATCCAGTACCCCCCACTCTCCTTTATAGCGATAGGTACCTCCCTTTTGGTTATCCATCAGATTATATAAGGCACGTGATTCCGGCTGTTCAGCCAAAGCAGACACCCGAAGCCCTTCCTGTAACGATTTTCCATCAGGATAATCATTAAAGTCTCCCATAATGACAAGACGAGGATTCTGCCGTTCAGCCATGACCGAATCAGCAGCCTGACGGATTCTGCGGGCCACCCACAAACGATAGGGATCTGTTTTCTTTGCGCCTCCCACACGCGAGGGAAGATGACAGACAAAGACATCCAGCGTATCTCCGCTTACCACACGTCCCGATACATACAGCACATCCCGCGTAGGACGCATACCCAATGAATCTGACGGGATACGAATTTTCTGTGAAGCGAGCAACCGGAACGAGACCGGCTGATACAACAGAGCCACATCGATGCCACGCTCATCGGGCGAGCTGGTCATGACATACTTATAACCTGCCTCACGAAGCGGAGAATAACGGGTCAAACTTTTCAGGCAATAGTCATTTTCCACCTCACACAAGCCCACCAAATCGGGCACCTGTTCCTTTCCTGCTGCCAGTATCACCTTTCCAATCTTGTTCACCTTATCCTGAAAGCGACTATACGTCCAGTTCCGTACACTCCCCGGCAAAAACTCTGTATCCTGCTTTAAAGAATCGTGACGGCAATCAAACAAGTTTTCCACGTTGTACTCCATCACCCGGAACGCATGCTGTGCCTGAGCCGGTGCGGCACTCATGCCGCACACAACCCATAGCAAGCTATAAATTAATTTTCTCATGAACGAGCCGGAATATTTACCAGCACATCCAGCAGATGACGCCAGAACTTGTCCACCGTAGGAATCAGCATGCGTTCATCCGGTGAGTGCACGCCACGCAGCGTCGGTCCGAAAGAAACCATATCCAATGACGGATATTTCTCCAGGAACAATCCACATTCCAGTCCGGCATGAATCGCTTTCACTTTCGGTTCCACTCCAAACAGACGTTTGTAGCTTTCTACAGCTACCTTCAGAATAGCAGACGATGGATTCGGCTTCCATCCCGGATAACCGTCACCGGTCACACAGGTAGCTCCACCCAACTCGAATGCTGAACGTACCATCTGCGACATATCCTTGCGAGAAGAAAGGATAGAACTACGCTGACTGGTCACTACCACAATCTTGCCGTCACGCATCTTCACCGAAGCCAAGTTAGAAGAAGTCTCCACCAAGCCTTCCATATCCTGACTCATGGCATACACTCCGTGATGCACGGCATATAGTGAATGCAGGAAGCGTGCCATAGCTTCTTTTTCCATCACCTCCGCACAAGGAGTTTCCGACTCCAGTTCCATGGTCAGGTTCGGTTCCGTCACCGCAAACTCATTCTCCACCTCAGCCAGGAATATATTCAATGCCACCCGTACATTTTCTTTATCAGCCATCGGTACGGCACAAACGGCATGGGCTTCTCTCGGAATGGCATTGTGCAAGTTACCTCCGTCAATATGACTCAGACGCAAATCATACTGCTTCATCAAGATTACCAGGAAACGGTCGAGCAACTTGTTGGCATTAGCACGGTTCTTATTGATATCGTCACCAGAGTGTCCGCCGGTCAATCCTTTAACTGCCACACGGAAGAAGAAATAACCTTCAGGAGCTGCTGTCATAGGGCAAGGGAATTCAGCTGTAGTACCAGCACCTCCGGCACAGCCGATAAACAATTCTCCTTCATCTTCCGAATCCAGGTTTATCAGAATATCGCCGCTCATGAAACCTTCTTTCAAGGCAAATGCGCCGGTCAGTCCCGTTTCCTCATCTACGGTGAACAAGCACTCCAGCGGTCCATGCTGAATATCATCTGCAGCCAGCACAGCCAGTTCAGTCGCCATACCGATACCGTTGTCAGCACCCAGTGTGGTACCTTTCGCCTTCAGCCATTCCCCGTCAATGTAAGTTTCAATCGGGTCTGTTTCAAAATTATGTACTGTCTGGTTATTTTTCTCGCATACCATGTCCATGTGCGACTGCAACACCACTTTTTTCAGATTTTCCATACCAGCGGTAGCCGGTTTGCTAATCAAGACATTTCCAGCCTCATCCACTTTATATTCCAGCGCATGGGCTTTTGCAAAGTCCACCAGATAATTCCTGATTTTTTCTTCCTTCTTGGAAGGACGCGGCACACGGCAGATTTCTTCAAAATAATGAAAAACCGATGCCGGCTTCAAATCTTTCTTCTCCATAAAAGTATTTCAATAAACGATTAAAAATTAGATGCAAACAAAAGTTAAATACAGCGTTTTTCCTCACATAAAAGGCTTTTTTAAAGACAAAACCCTGAGGAATCGTGACAAAAACTATATCTTTGCACCACAAAATTAATAGAAATGCTCAAGACTCTCCTGATAACTTTGTTAATAGTTGCTATCTGCATAGCGCTATTATCGGTGAAAATACTTTTCAAGAAGAATGGACGCTTCCCTAACACACACGTCAGCGGAAGCAAGGCCATGCGGAAAAGAGGCATCGGATGCGTGCAATCGCAAGACCGTGAAGCCCAACGCATCAATCCTCACGCCATTCCGGAAAGACAGTCGGCAGCAGCAGAATAATGAAGCTAATAATTAACTAAAAAACGATATCAATATCATTATGAAAAAAATGAATGTTTTGAAAGGACTCCTGGCTCTTGCCGTAGTATTCCTGTTTGCACAATGCACAGACAACAAGGGAACTTCTACTGAAGCTTCTGCTCCGGCAGTAGCAGGTACAAATATGAAGATTGCCTACGTAGAAGTTGATTCGCTGCTCACTAAATATCGCTACTGGAACGACCTGAACGAACTGATGATTCAGAAGGAAGAAAACATCCGTACGACATTGAATGAAAAAGCAAAAGAACTGGACGGCGAAATGAGAGAATTCCAGCGTAAGTTGGAAAACAACGGTTTTGCCAGCCGCGAACGTGCAGAACAGGAAAACGCACGTCTGTTGCAGAAACAGCGTGACTTGCAGCAGTTGCAGGAAAAGCTTTATGCTGACCTCCAGGCTGAAAACCAGAAGAACAGCTTGCAGCTTCGTGATTCTATCAATTCATTCTTGAAAGTATACAACCAGAAAAAAGGCTACAGCCTGATTATCAGCAACACTCAGTTGGACAACCTGTTGTTTGCAGACAAGTCACTGGATATCACACAGGAAATCGTTGACGGCTTGAACGCACGTTACACTCCTAGCACAAAGAAATAAATACTCATTTGATTTTATCATACTAAAAAGTCCGGCCATTACGACCGGACTTTTTTATTTCATGCAGAAGTGTTCCTTTACATCTCATTGAGCAATGCATTCATTTCACTTACCATTTTAGCAGGAGACTTCTTATTCGTCTTTATCCAACCTTCCGGAGTAAATTCCGACAGTTTGGCATTCAGCTTCTTCAACTTTCCGTTTGCTCCCTTGGCTGCCAGTTCTTCCCGAAGGATATGAATTTTCTCACAATCCTGCAAACCTTCCACCAGACGTTCGAAACGGATACTGCTACGCGGACCAGGATAGATGCTGTACGTATCACCGGCTGCCCACGTACGGAAACGTGAATCGCGCAGCGGATCCATCGGCCAGCTGTTTACTGCCCAGCGAAGATAACCGTCATATCCTCCAGCCACCGCATGAAGCACCGTCCAGGCCGCTTCAGCAGGTTCAGAAAAAGTAAATGTATTGGGGAAAGCCTCCGTACAACAAGTATACACCGTACTGATTTGTCCTTTCCGTTCACGTTCCGCCTTTACCTCTTCCGGGAACTGATTGCCATAAGGGATACTCAGATAATACAAATCTCCCTGAATCTCCTCATGATAATTACCGGCCAGCGTAATCTTGAATTCCGGATCGGCCGCCTTAATCACCTTAATGGCTTCACGCATGGCTTCCATCGGACGTTCGTCCATAGAAATGGCCGTCTTTTCAAACCACCCCTTCTCACGCAAGTGACGGGAAAAATCTTTCAGGAACGTACCCCAGTACTCAGCGTAGGCTTCTTCACCCGGAGCAGCCTTGATAAACTGCACACGGTTGGTAGCCTGATCAAAATAATCAAAGCTCAACGCCCATGGAATCATCGTGTAGCAGCTAATCAAATCCTTGATGCCCACTTCGTTCATCATGAACTCCACCCACTTGTCGAACACCGTATAATCGTACACCCACGTACCGTCCAGCTTCTTCATCCGGAAAATCATGCTGTCGTAATGGTCTTCCGTCTGTCCGGCCCAAGGCTTGTGCATGATGCTGGCAGTAATGGCCCGCTGCCCTGCATTGGCCAGCATCTTCATAATAGGACGCATGGCATCAAAGTGCTCCTTGCTCCACAACGGCACCTGATAGTAACGCGCCACGGCATACGGATTCTGCCACAAGTCCAGATGAAACGCCCATTTCTGCGGCTCCGGCAACGTACGGTTCACCACCTCAATTTCAAACGGCAGTTTCATGGCTTCAAAATTCTTTCCAGATACCGTCAGCGTACCTTTATACTTTCCGGGGCGTGCATCAGCAGGCACCCATACATTCAGCCACACGGGCTGCGTACTGCGCGCCTGAACTTCACGTACCCGCACAATATCGAGCACATCGGCCACCATGGAAGAATCCCATTCCGCCTTGTTCTCACGAGGACCACAACCTCCGCTTCCATCCTTATTCAATTCATCCGTCATTACATAACGTACAAAATACGTATTCACGGCCGAGGCGGGAATTACCGAAGAACCGTTCTTCAATTCACTGACAGCAATTTTCGCTCCTTCCAGTTCTTTCTGCGTCCAAAGCACCGCCTGTGCATTCACACGCTCTCCTTTCCAAGCCTTCAGCCGGAGCGTACCAGTAGCTTTCACGTCGGGCACATTCAGTTTCTTGTAACGCACATCCGTCGTTCCCCAACAAAACCGAACCGGAGCAGTCATTTTGCTCCACACCTCTTCCCCGTCGTGCGGCTTCGTGTCGGTCAGTTCTACATAATCTCCCAGTGGAAACTTTTCTGCCTGCTGAGAAAAACAGGCCGGCCCGCATGCAAGCAGCGCCGATAAAAACAACATTTTTTTCATGGTTTATTATTTAGGTTTAGTGTTAACTTAAAAGTCTTTTAGCAATAAAGATAATGATTTTTCGGAGAATAAGGCATCTATTCGCCGAAAAAGTTCGGGGAATAAGACATCTATTCACCGAAAAAAGTACATTGTCTGATAAACATCACAAAATCCCCAACTCCTTCGCTACCCTACATGCCTCAATAGAACTTTTTACCTGAAGCTTGCTCAAAATCTCCTGACGGTGCCGGCTGACTGTGTGCACACTGATAGAAAGCTGACTGGCAATCTCCTTGCTCATCAGCCCCTTATCTATCAATCTGAGAATTTGTTTTTCTCTGTCTGACAAGATTTGCGCATCCTCCTGACCGCCTAACTCCATCATTTCTCCGGTAACCGAATGAACTACCCTGCTCTTGCCGGAAAAGCCAAATAACCATGGAGTATACACGCATAATGCCAGCCACAAACTATTCCCTATAGGAGAAGGAACATAAAATAACCGATGCAGCACAAACTGATAGTTTCCCTGCGCATCCTTTATACGCAACTTATTGACTAGATAAAAATCAGTCCGCTTTGTCTTGGGCTGACGTCGCACAAAGTGAAAGAAACGAAGCTCCTGCAAATACTTGTCGTGCAAATCATCGGGATGAATCTGCTTCAAAATCTTTTCCTCCCAAATAGAATCTATTTTCTCTTCCGTGCCATTCTCACGATTCCAGCCAAACACCTGAGAAAAGCGCCCATAGTACACGTAACTCACATTCGTATGCATATCACTCAGCACAGATACCGCATTTTCCATTTCCGCATAGCCCATGGCAATTTGCTTGTATTTTTCCAGTTCTGCCACAGGCTGTTGCCCTACCTTGTAAAGCGATTTCTGTTTTGAAAACTCATTGTTCAGTTCATCGACTATATTCATACAAAAATGGTTATTAATAATCATTGCAGATTCTTTTCCGGCATCTTACATTTGCAAAGATAACTTCCCGACGGATTTTATCAGCAAATATATCAAAGGAATCGTAATTAAATTATCAGATATGAAAAAACGACTTATAACAGGTATGGCACTTTGGGCATCCCTGCAATGCGGAATGGCTCAGTCACTGGAAAAAATGCAATGGTTCAACGAACCCGAACAGTGGAAAATAGAAAACCAGGCACTGACCATGTACGTCACCCCGCAGAGTGACTACTGGCGAATTTCACACTATGGTTTTACCGTAGATGACGCCCCGTTCTATTACGCAACTTACGGAGGCGAATTTGAGGTCAAGGTAAAAGTGACCGGAGACTATAAAACCCGTTTCGACCAGGCCGGCCTGATGCTGCGCATTGACCACGAGAACTACATCAAGACAGGCATTGAGTTTGTAGACGGGAAATTCAACCTGAGCACCGTAGTCACCCACAAAACCTCCGACTGGAGCGTCATCGCACTGGACAAGCCGATTCCTTACGTATGGATTAAAGCGGTAAGACGACTGGATGCTGTGGAAATATTCTATTCGTTCGATGACAAGGAATACGTCATGATGCGGAACGCCTGGCTTCAGGACAACACTCCCGTACACGTAGGTCTCATGGCAGCCAGCCCCGACGGAAACGGCTTCAATGCTACTTTCGAACACTTCAAAGTGAAACACCTTCCTGACCTTCGCCGACAGGAATGGTTGAAAAAGAATGCGGAATAAAAGAGTTTATGAGCTTAATTCCCCGGGCATTTCACTTAACATTCAGAAATGCCTGGGTATCCATTGGCAAACTTTCTTATATAATATGTCAGAACACATATTTTTTTTACCTTTGTAAAAACAAACCACTATGTTCGAAGACCAGATAAGAAAGTACCAATCATAACACAAGCACACAAAAAAGACATCATGAAATCCCCAAGAGCCAAAACCCCAGTCAGAAGACTCCTGATGAGTATCTTCTTTTTCAATCATCCAAGCATTTTATATAATACTCAGCAATACCAGGAAATTTGTCGGCAAACCTCCTTATGCTATGTTTACACATGAAGATAATTTCTTCATCTGTGAACATATTCTCTTGGGCCAATTCCTTTTCACTGTCAATATGATTATACAATGTCAGAAATCTTCTTTCATCATCAGATACCAGTCTACACCAGCTTATGCAGTTGAGACCACCGCCATCCTTTACAAGTTCCGATATATTGAGCTGTTCAACCAAACATTCAGGATAATATCTTTTTATCTGTGACAATGCTTGTTCATCCTCTTCTTTCCCTAAAGCTGGCAATACAATCAGTTTGCCTACAGTCAGGAAGTTTATGTAAGCCCAACTTTCAGGAGCAGTTTTCCTGACTTTATAGGAAAGTGTCTCTATCTCAAATTTGCAGGAAAGCCTTTTGACAACTTCATTGGTGTATTCCCTATCAAAGTCATGATAGTTGGTCATCAGTATGGTATTGTCTGAAATAGGTTTGATTATTCCATCAGAATGGCCGTACTTTTCATTCCTGTCCCAAGGGATAAAGACAACCTCACATTCCATCTGTTTCTCCAGTTGTTTCTTTAGCGAATCTTCATCTATGGATGGATTCTCCACAAAGACTTTTTCTGTCATTATTGCCTTATTTCCAACCTTGACGACATTTCCACCATCCATAATAAGGGGAGTTTCCTTTATATTCAGTTGCATATCCCGGCATACATTCAGTGAATCTGTAATGTATTTCCGGTTTCTTGCACTATTCATCAGGTAGTCAGGCTTGTATTCATAACACAGGTATCTCTCTTTATCAAGCTGCAGCGGCATGTAGTCTCTACACCATACATCCTTAGTGTTGGGTATGATATCATAAGCCACATTATGCTTGTTCAATATCCTTACCAGTCCTTTGTATATGTCAGAATAGTCCTTTTTCAGCCATTCAGAGAAATAGACTGCATTACATCCATAGTCCGGTATCATAGCTTATCTCATTTAGTTTTATCCTCATTGATAGAGTAACTCCACATTCTTTGACATTGCTTGTAGTTCTTATTTTTCGTTAGCTGTTCCTTTGTCTTTGATGCAGGTATCTTTTCAAAATGATCATACTCAGCCACATTCAATCTGGTTTTTACACAGCGAATCTCTTTTCTTTCATTTTCATTACCGTCAACCCATTGCACACTAAAGCCATCGAATACAGAATATTGCGAATATAATGCCTCGTATAGGTAAGTAGATCGTTTTTCCGGGTTAGATTCAGTGTATGCTTTGATGTTTTCTTCACCGTAATTTTCATGCGATTCTTCTATCTTATGACTTTTATCTACCCAGAATTCCCTTATCAAAGCAGAGAAACGAATTGGATTATTGTTCTCTCCCATCCTTTCGAAAGTTAAGTCTATTCCGGAAACGTGGTTATGCAATACCCCTAACGGAAAAACAGATACCTCCTTTTTACCATCATTACTATTTCTATGATAAACAATATAATCTTTAATTTTATCATCTCCTTCCCCTTCTTCATGGTAGTACATTTCCACACAAGTCGGATGCACGGTCACATAGGAAGCACTATTGTTCTTGGAAACTTTAAAATATCCTGATAATATCATTTCAGCTATTGGTTTAAATGCTTCAGATATTTTGCCATTTTTATCATCCTTATCAACTTCACCATTTTCTCTAAGATTGAATTTCGTAATTTCGTTCTTTAATTCCATATTCATTTTTAATTTATTATTATATTTAATACATTAATTATCAATACCTTACACATGCAAATGTATGATATTTTCCAAATCAAACAAACGGTTTTGTGAAATTTTTTCTTTTAAGATGAAGAATACTATTTTGAAGGGAGGGGGATAAACTACTAATCTTCTTCATTCGGTAAATGTAAAAAGTAAAAAAATACGGAACTCACTTTGAATCCCGTATTTTCCATTTACACAAAATATTTCATAGCGCCTTTTTAAAGTTCCCATACATGAATGCCATAATTCTCCAGATCTTTTTTTAGTTCACCCATTTCTTTCTTTCCGACTAACAATAAAGTGTAGTCTTTCGTGATATACCCCCGTTTAATACCCAATTTGCATCCGTCAATAGAAGAATACTCTAAATTTACAGAGTCTATTTCTGAAAAATAAACGACCGTTTCATATTTTGGATTCTTCTGATGCCGAATTATCAAAGATACGTCTGTAAGAATTACATACTGCAGAGAGCGCCGAAATAATAATGTAACATAAAGAACACTAACGAATCCAGGGATTGCAATAATAGGCAGTTTACCTGTGATAAAGGGAGTAATGACCATAGCGATTCCCAACAATATGCTGCTTATTTTCATAAAATCGTAGAACAAGCATCTTTTTTTTCGATAATTCTTTATACTATTCATTCTACTTTAATTTACATCATTAAAAAAACGTGCCACTACACTCTCACTAACTTCTACGTTTATCTCTTTCCGAAGTAGTTCTTCGGTTATTTGTTTTAAATCATGGCGGTGATCAATACTTGACACAAGATACTTATGTGATTTCTTTCCGTTTGAAACAAATTGAAAATATACATAATTGTACTGACCTAAATCATCTTTTATCATAATTTTTTCTATGTCTTGGTACATAAATGTCCGACTCCAAAACCTATAAATTCTGTTTTTCAGTACGATGCGATTGTCGTATAAGATTAAATAATTGAAATAAATGGCCCAGACTAAAAAAGCTAACGCATAAACAATTATAAGATAGGTAATTGCTAGTTTGATAATTATTTGCTTGCTATAAATCTCAATAAACATATACATAACACTTGGAGAAACGAAGCCCCAAATCAAAATCTCTTTCCAAGGTTTTTTAATGTAAACTTTCATACATGAATTATTTTACTCCCAAATGATTGCCATATAGTATCATATTTTCCTCTGTGTTTTACCGTTTTTAATCTTTTAGACAATCAAAAAAACAATAGCACACAATAGAATTGCAACAATAGTCACAACGTAAAAGTAACATATATTTTTCATATTTTCTTATGACTGAAAGCTAATTTTTGATGCTGAAATACTTTTCATTAACAAAATGTCAATTACTTGAATCTTACATCCAGGCTTTCCAGTTTACCCCTCCAAGATTCTGTAATTCTCTTTTTGAGAAGGAAAAACCTATTCACAAATTCAAACAGAAATCAAATCAGAAAATATTTCACCATAATTACACCTGGAACTATAAACATACGTCCATAATCCACAAGTCTCATAAAAAAGCTACAAAAAGACACTTTCATTTCATCCATAATTTATCTCATTCCAGCAACGAAAGTCCTCAAAAGTCTTCACCCACTTTCCCCTCTCAGAAGTCTCAGAAACGCATTTCCAAAAACGCAAGTACATTTGAACTCAAACGCACTTGCGTTTTCCTCCAAACGTAAAAGAGTTTTCCCAAAAGCTCTTTTGGGTTTTCCTCCAAACACCTCGGCTTTTTCGCCCGAAATCTCGCTTTTCACACAGATTTTCACGTATTTGATTACCTAAATCCGCCCAAACCTTCGTTTTTACACAAAAGTCACCCCTCCCAGAAGGCTTCTGAAAGGGGTAGCAAAATCTAGGGCAAGAAAAAATGCGAAATTCAGCTATTCAAAAAGAAAGCAGAATTCCGCATTTAAAATCTTTTACTCAACAATATTTACAAAATAAAAGCAAGATGATTTTTTTCAAACTAATACATATCCCAGTACTTTTCACACTCGTGAAGGTAGTCCGTTTCCGGATGAGAACCGAACACCAGCGCATAGAAGGAAGTACCCCGCAAACGGGCACGATGAATGTCGGCCAGCAACGCGTCATCGGGAGGGGGCATCTCGAAATCGGAAATCAGCACGACATCGGACCGATGCCAGCCGTGAGTGCGCAGCATCATCAGGGCTTCGGAAAAAGCCGGACGCACATCGGTTCCTCCGTCGAAACGACGTTGCAGGAAGTCCACCAGCATCGGAAAATCAGTTTTGAGGTCACGAATCAGCAAGGTTTGTATATCCTCCGAAAAATTAATGACATAACATTTCCGCGAAGTGGCCTCCGTCAGACGGGCAATGGCCAGCACGGCCGATTTGGCCAGTCGTTCACGCGCTTCTCTCATGGAACCGGAAGTATCTACACAAATGATATAAGGACCCTGTGAGCTGACTTTCTTTTTTTCCGGTGAGGGATTGGAAGTGTCTTCATGCGAAAAGGAATCAAACTGCTGCAGGCGTTTCTCCACATAACGCTGCATGAAGAAGGGATGCAGCACCTCATCGGTGAGGTAGCAGTACTCCACAGGCAGCAGGCTGTTGAGGTCGTCGCCCAAGGTCACACCTTCCACATCGCTCTGTGAGGCATGACGAATCAGACTGTCGGCCTGAAGTCCAGACAAGGAATCGAAACATTCTTTCCGTCCGCCCACGTTCTTCCCCAGGCAGCGCACCAGCTCACGTATCTGGCGGTTCTGCTCCATGGCTTTTTCGTAGGGGACTACTTTATGGTAGAGCTCCGGATGGTTCCGCAACAGCCATTTCACGCGTGAGCCCCGAAGATTGCCTTCCGTTTTCAGGCCGAACGATTTATCTAAAATCTGAAATCCTTCGCACAGGCGGAAGAGGTGCTGATACTGATAGTCGTATTCCTTGACCGTGAGCAGATGGTGCCACTTGTCGAGGAAGAGTTCCTGCAAGGCTGCCCGTTCTTCGCTCCGCTCGGGAAGCCGGGACAGGCGACCGATGTAATAGGATACGTCGAGTTCGGCCAGGGTATAGCGTTTGCGGAAGGCTGTTTCCATTCGTTTCAGAAATATCAGGAAATCGGTCGGCGGCAGAGTTTCGTGCTCATAGAAGACTTCCCATTCGGGGGTGTAGCGGGAATAGAATTCCTGCAAGGAAGGAGCCGTCTGGCGATAATATTCCCAGATGCACTCTTCCAGTTCGCTTTCCAGCACGGTGTGGTGCTGAAGGTATTCTTCCATCCGCGCCCGACTTCGCTCACGAAGTTGCTCCAAATAGGCTGTTTTCAGGTCTTTCAGACGGATATTCCTCGTTCTCTTTCCGGTATGCATGTTTCATTTCCTCCAACTCGTTCCGATAGCGGAACAGGGCTTTCGACGGTTCGCCCAGTATCCGGCTCATGGCTTCTTTCTCTCTTTTCCCGACAAACAAATGGTTTGCGCAGTAGTCGGCTTCTTCTTTCACCCAGTCGCCACAATGGGCTTCTGCATGGCTGAGCCGTTGTTCCAGCTGGCTGAAGCGTGCGGGGATGTCTTCCTGCGCCTGTACTTCCATGGCGGGCAGCGACGCACAGTCAGGAGTGCACAGCAAGGGGTATTCATAGTCGTTGATAAATACTGAACGACGGCCACGGCGCAGGGTATAGACTTTCGATGGGGATACCTTGTTGCGCATGGAGGGGTCGTATTTCTTCAGTACATAGCAATCGGTCTTGTACTTGTCTTTATGCAGATAGAACTGTTTGCCGGTGTCGTCCAGCTGCTGGTAGTCGGACGCAAAGAGGAGCAGCCGTCCGGCCAGGCGTACGCGTTCCACCTGATAGTAGTATGCATCGACCAGCTGCAATCCGGCATCGGCCCGCTCGCGCAAGGCTCCTGCCGAGTCGAGTTCTTTCTTCAAAGCCTGCAAATCGGATTCAATACCAGACAGGTTCAGTACGTAGCCACGCACGCTCTCGCCTACTGCCGTCAGCACGGCATCGCGTACCCAATTTATCTGGCTGGTCTCGTTCCACAGGCAGTGTACCATCAGCAGGCAGTCGGACAGGCGTACCTCGGTGTTTCCTTGCAGAAAGGCAGATGCCCGCAGCAGACGGACGATTTTCTTCCAACGACGGTCGGACACGTAGAGTGCCACAGAGAAGGGTGAATCGGCATTCTCCAGCTGGCGGTTATAATCTTCTAATTTATCCTTGAGGGAATGGATGACTTCCAGCACGGAATAGTGCAGGCCGACGGATTTCATCTGTTCCTGCCACTGGCAGTATTCTTCGTCGCTCACAGCCAGGCTTTCGTCCATTTCCGGTTCGCTTTCGTCGGCAGTGGAAATCATCCGGTCGAAATCGGACAGGTCTTCAATACCGCCCACTAACTTACGCACCAGGAAGCGGTCGTACAGTGCTTCCAGTCCTTGTCCTGAAGCCGGAAGTTCGTTCGATGCGGCAATCAGTCCTTTCATGGGAACCCGTACCGAGAACTGTCCGTTGCGGAAGATTTTCTCATTGATGACGGTCAGAAGGGCATTCTGTATGGCGGGACCGGCTTTCCAGATTTCATCCAAGAAAACGACGGTAGCGGTGGGCAGATAGCCTTCTGTCATTCGTTCGTAGGTGTCTTCATTTTTCAACCGAGCAATGGATACGGGACCGAATATTTCATCGGGAGTACTGAACCGCGACATGAGGTATTCGAAAGCCGTTCCTCCACGGAACATCAGTTTCAACCGGCGGGCTACCATACTCTTGGCTACTCCCGGAGGGCCTAACAGGAAGATGCTCTCTCCTGCCACAGCCGATAGCAGCGCCAGGGCCATGACTTCTTCTTTGCCGTACACCCGCTCGTTCAGGATGTCCAGCAGTTTCACGATACGGTTCTTCAACGTTTCCATTTTACATACAATGAAGGAATAAACTTATGGTGCTGCGACAACACATTGAGGGTCTGGAGTACGACCGACAGGACAATCAGTCCCAGTCCTAAGTAGAAGCTGAAGTTCAGGTCCTTGGCTTCCTGAAATATCAGCATGGCGCCGATGATGCTGTATATCGGCTCCAGGTTATAGCTCAGATTGACCGTAAAGGCTGAAATCACTTTCAGCACCTGAATCTGGAGGATATAAAGTCCCACGGTGCATACCGAAGCCAGGCAAAGCAGGTAAATCAAATCCTGGGCGCCGGGCAGAATAGAGGACACCGGAAAGTAATGCAAATAGGCCGGCAAGATACAGGAGAGCCCTAAGAAACCGCCCAGCATCTCATAAAGCAGCATGGTGCTGGAGGTGTAGTTCACGGCTACCTTCTTGTTGACAATGGTAAACAGAGAAGCTAAAGCCGACGAAATGACTCCCATACAGATACCCACCCGGTAGCGAGTGTCAAAATGGAATATCAGCACAATGCCCAGCACGGCTACCAGACTGAACAGAATCTCCCGCAAGGAAATGCGGTGACGATTGATGAGGGGCTCAAAGATAGCGGTAAAGATACTCATCAGTGAAAGACAAACCACGCCGATGGATACATTGGAGGCTTTGATACTTCCATAGAAGAATATCCAGTGCAAGGCCAACAGCAATCCCACAGAGCCAATCTTGGTTACATCGCCCAAGGTCACTTTCCGCAGCTTTTTCAGAAACGAAAGCAACAGGAAAAACATTACGGAGGCGAACATCATACGGTACCACACGAGCAGGCCTTCATTCAGGGAAATCAGTTTTCCGAAAATCCCCGTTCCTCCGGCGATGAGAATGGAAAGATGCAGTTTTATGAATGCTTCCTTCATATAAAAAGAATCTAATGTGAACACAATACAAGAAAGCGAAGAACTCCTCACGTATGACCGGCGGAATTCTTCGCTTCTTCTTATTTATTATCTATACAATTGCTACCTGATTACAGCGGCATGTTACCGTGTTTCTTCGGCGGATTGCTCTGACTCTTGTTCTGAGTCATTTCCAATGCCTGAATCAGTTTATAGCGAGTATCCTTCGGAAGGATGATTTCATCGATGTAACCCTGTTCGGCTGCACGGTAAGGATTAGAGAATTTTTCTTTGTATTCTTCTACTGCCTTCTCCTTTTCTTCCGGAGTAGCCTTGCGGTACAGGATGTTTACAGCACCGTCGGCACCCATTACGGCGATTTCTGCAGTCGGGTAAGAGAAGTTTACATCGGCACCGATTGGCTTACTGTTCATTACGATGTAAGCACCACCGTAAGCCTTACGGGTAATTACGGTAATCTTAGGCACTGTAGCTTCTGCGTACGCATACACAATCTTCGCTCCGTGACGGATGATACCGTTGTGTTCCTGTGTGCATCCCGGCAAGAAGCCCGGCACGTCTTCGAAAGTAACGATAGGAATATTGAAACAGTCGCAGAAACGGATAAAGCGAGAAGCCTTGTCAGAAGCATCGATGTCGAGCACACCGGCCAGATAAGCAGGCTGGTTGGCTACGATACCTACAGAACGTCCGCCCAGGCGAGCAAATCCTACCACGATGTTCTTGGCAAAGTGAGGCATCACTTCAAAGAAGTAGTGGTTGTCGACTACCGGTTCGATAATGTTCTTGATGTCGTACGGCATGTTCGGGTCATCCGGAATGACTGTCATCAGTGACTCTTCTGCACGGCGGATGTCGTCAGTGCAAGGAATCATCGGCGCATCTTCCATGTTGTTAGACGGAAGGAAGCTCAACAGTTCACGGATGCTCATCAAAGTTTCTTCTTCAGTATCGCAAAGGAAGTGAGTTACACCGCTCTTGCTGCTGTGGGTATAAGCACCACCCAGTTCTTCCTTGTCCACTTCTTCGTGTGTCACGGCCTTCACTACGTCCGGACCAGTGATGAACATGTGGCTCTTTTCTTTCACCATGAAGATGAAGTCGGTCAGTGCCGGAGAGTAGCAGGCACCACCTGCACAAGGACCTAAGATGGCCGAAATCTGCGGAATCACACCTGAAGCGATGGTATTCTGGTAGAAGATAGAAGCGTAACCTGAGATACTGCCTACACCTTCCTGAATACGTGCACCACCTGAGTCGTTCAAGGCAATCACCGGCGCACCGTTCTTCAATGCCAGTTCCTGCACTTTCACAATCTTCTGTGCACCTGTCGCACTCAGTGTACCACCGTATACGGTGAAGTCGTATGCATATACGTACACCAGACGTCCGTCAATTTTACCGTAACCACAAACGATACCGTCACCCGGAATGTGATTCTTATCCATTCCGAAGTCTGTACAGTGATGGATTACGAACTTGTCCATTTCATTGAACGTACCCTTATCGAGCAACATGTCGATACGTTCGCGGGCTGTCATGTGACCGTTGGCGTGCTGTCTTTCCACGCGTTCTACGCCACCACCCTGAGAAGCAAGCTTATCCAGCTCCTCAAATTTCTTATATTGTTCTGCTGTTGTCATTGTTCGTCTTCTTTAATTACATCCAAAGTCATTATCACCTGATTGCTGTTGACAGAATCTCCTTCGTTTACCAGGATTTCCTTCACTACGCATTCGCTGTTTACCTTGTAGTTGCTCTGCATCTTCATAGCTTCAATCACTACAACGATGTCGCCAGCCTGCAGACGGTCGCCTGCTTTCACCGGAATCTTGACTACCTTACCCGGCATCGGAGAAACAATCTTATCCTGCTGTTTCTCGTCACCGCCCTTGCGCATACGCAAGTATTTAGCCTGTGAATCGATGATGTCAATGTTATATGACTGATAATGTGCATTTACAGTATAGCTTTTTCCACCTTCCTTACGAATCAGTTCGGCATTGTACGACTTTCCGTCATGAAGAATGGAGCAGCTACCATTTTCCGCCATCACGATGTCTACATCGTATGGAACTCCGTCAATGGTCAACTGTACCTTGTTGCCTTCCTTGCTGACCAATGTCACATCCGCAACTCTGTCTCCTATATGTATTTCCATAATCTTCTACTTTAATTCAAAATACTTAGATTCTCAGCACACCTTTTTTCAGGCCAAACTCACGCCAGCGGCTGATAGGACGGTTGTCGCTTGATGCTGACTTGTTTTCTTCCAGGTTCATCAGGTAGTCAATGTAAGCCGCAATCATGGCGATGTTTTCAGTTTCCTCTTCTTTCTGTCCGGCCCATTCACGCAGCATGTCCTGATGTTTCGGGATGAACAACGTGTTGTAATGTCCTTCTACAAAATCGGGTACGTTCATGATGTGACGCAGGTAACCGATATTGGTCTTCAAACCGGTAATCTTGTATTCGTACAACACGCGACGCATACGTTCGATGGCGAATTCACGAGTAGTAGCCCATACAATCAGCTTACCAATCATCGGGTCATAGTAGATAGGAATTTCGTAGCTTTCATACACATAGCTATCGATACGCACACCGATACCATTCGGTTCCATCAACTGACGGATAACACCCGGTGAAGGCATGAAGTTGTTTTCTGAATCTTCTGCACAGATACGGCATTCGATGGCATGTCCGCGCTGTTTCAAATCTTCCTGCTTGAAGTGCAACGGCTCGTTATTGGCTACACGAAGCTGCTCTTTTACCAGGTCTACACCTACCACTTCTTCTGTAATAGGATGTTCTACCTGCAAACGGGTATTCATTTCCAGGAAGTAGAAATTGCGGTGCTTGTCGACCAGGAATTCAATCGTACCGGCTCCTTTATAGTGTACAGCCTTAGCCGCAGCCACAGCTGCCTCACCCATTTTCTGACGCAATTCAGGAGTTACGAAAGGAGAAGGAGTTTCTTCTACGATTTTCTGGTTACGGCGCTGGATAGAACATTCGCGTTCAAACAAGTGCACGGCATTTCCGAAATTATCTCCTAAAATCTGGAATTCGATATGATGCGGTTCTTCCACAAATTTTTCCAGATAAACGGTATCGTCACCAAAAGAAGACATAGATTCAGAACGGGCTGTATTGTATGCTTCTTCCACTTCATCTTCGCTGTGAATCAGACGCATACCTTTACCACCGCCTCCCATAGAAGCTTTCAGCATGACCGGATAACCGATTTTGTTACAGATTTCCTTAGCCTCTTCTACACTCTGCAACGGCTGTTCTGTACCCGGAACGACCGGCACTCCAGCTGCAATCATGTGTTTACGGGCAGAAATCTTGTCACCCATCGCATCCATCGTTTCAGGATCCGGACCAATAAAAATGATACCTTCCTGACGGCAACGGCGTGCAAATTCTGAATTTTCAGACAAGAAGCCATATCCCGGATGAATAGCATCTACTCCATGACGTTTTGCAGCCATGATAATTTTATCTATGTTCAGATAACTTTCGCGAGATGCTGCCGGACCTATCAGGCAAGCCTCATCTGCATAAAGTACGTGGCGAGCCGTTCTGTCGGCTTCGGAAAAAACTGCTACGGTACGGATACCCATTTCACGGCAAGAACGCATCACGCGCACAGCAATTTCACCACGGTTAGCGATTAATACTTTGTGTATCATGCTTTATGTTTTAATAATGATTTCTTTTGATGCCGGACTATTCTCATATAGTCCAATAAATAGAACATCTGTATGCCCCTCATAGTCAGTTCGGCACAGATGCCCCAAAAACTGTGCAAAAATAGCAAAAAAAGAGACACCGTTCCAACGAATGTCTCTTTTTTTGCCAATTTGCTACTCTTTCCCTCAAAAATACCTAAAAATGAGGAGAGGATTATCTATTTAAAAACAATAACGCAAAGTCGAGTTTGCAAAATAATGGAAACAGGCAGAAAGCCACATTAACGGGTCTGTCTTACTGTATGCAACACTTTGCCTTCCTTATTAATCATATACAGGCACAATTCTTTCTTATCGGCAGAAATCAAAGAGAAACCTGTTTCTCCGCTACAGAACACAGTGCCTTCTACTGCTTTCACCTTGCGGCTCAAAGATGCGGAAGTGTTCACTACATAATCTATCTTGCTTCCTGCTTTGCGAATATGCTGGAAGTTATGGATATGTCCGCACAAGTACATATTTACATTGTTATGCTTGCGCAAAATACTGTCTACCCGTTTTTCCATATCCAGGCGTTCTGAATCATTCTTGTCTGTATCCGCATAAATAGGATGGTGACCCACAACCAGCACCCAGTCTTCTTTGGCAGATGTCAGTACAGAATCCAGCCATGCCAACTGCTTGTCCATATCTTGCTTGCATGCATCCGGATACTTTTCCGTATCCTTACGATATTTATCCAACAGAGGGGCTGTGTCAATCATTACCAGACGCACCGTAATATCATCGTTCTCCAGCACTTTTGTGTAATAACGGGCCGGTATCTCCCAGCGGGCACTCACCTGACTATAATCCAATACAGCCTGCGTATTGCCACGATATTCATGATTACCCAATATAGGATACCATGGAATCATCAGTTCCGGATGGCTGTACACCAATTCGTAGTTGGTCATCCACAAGGGGTCGTTTACACTGCGTACACCTTCAAAGTGATGCACATCGCCGGCAGCTACCACAGCTTCAATATCTACATTCTCTGCCATCTGACCCATCAATTCGGCAATAGGTTTCTGGTCGTAATATCCATTACGGCCCAAATCATTTGCCAGATAAAAATTCAAGGGTTTCTCCAATGCCTTCCATTCTGAAGGACCTTGTGCAAAAACTGCCCATACAGATAAAAGCAGACAACATGTACAGAAAATTCTTTTTAATGAGATCATAATCATTTTAGTTTTATCAATTATTGTTTGTTGTTGCAAAGGTAAATCCCAATTCTGAATAAAATCAGAAAAACTCCTTTGCAGAAGATTTTCAAAAAATAAGTCCGAAACACAGCGGTCCGGACTTATTCGTCTAAGGAAAAATGCAGTTTCACAACTGCCTTAACAAAACCTAGAAAAGGATTTTATTATTTTGTACCGTATGCTCCGAAGCGAGCTTCCACTTTCGGAGAGGTATAAGTTTTTCCGTTTACTGTCAAACCTGATGTACCGAAATAAGGTTGCATAGTAGCATCACTACCATCGTAAGCACCAGTCAGTACCGGTGAACCAGCCTGTACATGGAAGTCCCATGCATCCTGATATACATACTCGGTCAAAGCAATTTCATTTATTGGATAGTTTACGAATTTCGGGTCTTTTGAATCATTTTCCTTAGCTACGATAGAGTTTACATCTACTTTTTCCGTATCATACCAAGAAGTTTCCACTTCACCATCACCATATTCCTCATTTGTTTTATAATCATAATTATATCCTTCCCATGAATACTCAATACCTTCATCATATACAAATCCAGCATCAACTTTCTGTGAACCAGAAGCATAATAATTATAATCAATAACAGAATTGTTTCTATCATAGCCACCATCAAGTCCCGGATGTTCCCATAATGGAGTAGTTGCTTTAAACTTACAGTTTACCATCAAATTATTAAATACATGTACACACGCATTCTCTTCAACATAGATACCACCACCTTTATCACTATCACGTCTCCATCCGGCATTTACAATTGTATTATTATAAGCTTGGATTTTGGCTTGTTTACGAACCTCACTCTGTGACTTACTTGAAAGTTTTAAACCATTGGTATTAGGTGCGAACATCAGATTTCCGGCAACATCAACCTTACATCCTGATTTCACATTTACAGCTTCCTCACCAGTTTCACCATTAGCAATAAATATATTATTTGCAATAATCGCGTTACCTCCCATCATATAAATAGCATCAGACACTCCATAGCGAAGGATTGAGTTGGTTATCACATAATTGCCATCAGGATTATTAGTAGTAATCTGTGGATAAGCATCATCACCAGCATCATAAATACCTGCAGTAGCAGCAGGAGCACCTTCTATTACTTTTCCACCCACATATTCTATAATAGTATGGTCAATCAACATTTCAGGACAAGTTTCAGTAGCTACGATACCTCCCCATTTTCCTTTAAAGATATTTGAATTGGTTCTTTCTTCTTCTGGAATAGAGAACAATATAGGCTTCTCAGCAGTACCTTCACAATACAACTTTCCTTTTACCGTAAATTCAATAGGTAATTCGTTTGCGCCAACCTTTTGAGTAGCAATAACCTCTACACCTTCTTTTATTATCAGCGTTTTACCTTCTGGAACAGTAAAATGATCTTTTAATTCTACAATTTTTCCCGCATCCCATGTTACCACATCTTCTTTTGCAAAATCACCAAGTTCTGACGGGTCAACAGGCTTTTGAATAACAGGTTCTGTATCATCTGTACAAGAAATTGACATACAAGACAATGTCATCAATGCGGCACTTGCCAACAAATAATTCTTCAGTTTCATTTTTAATAAATTAAAATTGTTAGTCAATATAGTTTTTAGTTTCTTTTTAAAGTTTATACCTTATTCCCAACATGAATGACTGTCCATGCCATTCTTTACGTTCTATCAAATTGCCATTCTTCCGGTCAAATCCAGTTATTCCATCTGTATGAGGTCCTTTATGAGTATATCGCAATAAAGGAGTATCCAATAAATTTGAAGCCTTGGCATATATAGAAATGCCGTTCTTAAAACTTTTCTCAATAGAAGCATCCAATTGCATATAACCATCCTCCCAAATATCATCATCCAGATAATTGGAAACTTCACTCAATCGTTTTCCTGTATAACTTCCAGCAATTTGTCCTTCCCATCCTAATTTTGTGCTTTTGAATAACAAAGACAGATTAGCCACATGAGCTGCCTGACCGTAAAGCGGACGAGTTTGAGTAACTACTATCACATCAGAACCTTCCATTGTACGCTTATCTGTAGTAATCTTCGAATGTGTATAAGTATAATTAGCTTTCACACCAAACCAATTAAAATATTTCATCACATCTATTTCAACGCCTAAATTCGAAGCATCACCAAAGTTCATCGGAATAAAATAGAGGTCTTGCCCTTGAGCTACCAACCCTTGTTCTATCGGATCTTGCAAATACTTATAGAAAACTCCCACCATAAACTGCTCTGATGATTTCGGGAAAAATTCATAACGTAAATCTAAATTATCTGCTACTGTATGCTTCAAATCAGGGTTACCCTTTTCACTAAAATCTTCATTTAAAATCTTATAAGGCACGATTTCAAAAAAGCTAGGACGGTTTATCGCACGAGCATAAGAAAAGCGCATGTTTGCATTTTTATGAATACCATACTTGGCATGGAAACTTGGCAATACATCGGTATATTTCTGACCGCTCTCAGCCTTCACATCTCCTACTGGATATTTAAGTAAGTATCCTTGATCAGTATGTTCTACACGAACACCTGCAATCAATTCCCATTTACCAAAAGTATATTTTGCCATACCATATCCTGCAGCAATCTTTTCTGTTGCATCATAATTCAACGCACCACTAATATTACGGCTTTCATACAAGAAATTTATCTCATCGTAATTATTCCAGTCTTCTCCTTTATACTGAGGCTGTCCGTTTACTGTTTCAAATGTATATTCATTAAAGAAACTGTCTCTTTTTTTGTCACGATACATACCACCTGCTGAAAAGACAATCTCAGACACGGGTAACTTCCATTTATATGACAAATCAATATATCCCGCTTTATCGCGATCTGAATTATGTTCCCATCGGCGTATTAAAGCCTGATTTACAGCTACACGATTACCACCATCCAACAATTTAATTTCCGAATTATCCGGAGTTTCACTATAAGCTTTAGACAAGACAGCAGACCAAGTCAAACTTAAAGCTTTATCGTCCAAGAAAGCATGCTCACCTTTCAATGTAGAATTGACAATATACTGACGATTCCATTTCATTCGAACATACCCTTCTTTCTTATCCAAACGGTCGCGTACTTCAGATTCACGCATATCCATATATCCATTATACCAAGTCAGTTTATGACGTGAAGTTATATGGTAATCAAACTTAGCATGTGCTCCAATACGTGTCTGTTGATCCGAGTAATTTCGGGTTTCTGTGTTATTTGCCTCACGTCCTGGCTGATAATAAATTTCACTTTCTTTACCACGATAGGTATTCAAATAGCTTCCAGCTAAAATCAATCCTAATTTATTATTAAAAAAACGGTCACCATAAGACAAACTAGCTGTTACATCCGGTAAAGGTTTTTTCCACTGCATGCGAAGATTTTCTTTCGTAAAATTTTCATCAGTCACCTTAAAGCTTTCCGGCATCCCCATCTGCTCGTAAGGAGACTTTTTCACAATCGCTCCACGATTGAACGACTGAAAATCGCGGTCAAAATACATTGCATTGTAACCGGTTGACAGATTTGCCGTAAACTGACGTTCAGAAGGCGCATCCTTCATAATCAAATTGACTGCTCCTCCGATTCCGTCACCTTCCATATTGGCGGTCAAAGATTTGGTCACTTCCAGACGATCCAGCATTTCTGAGGGGAAAATATCCAGCGGTACAAAACGGTTCTTGTTGTCCGGACTCGGAATTTTCACCCCGTTCACCAATGTATAGTTGTAACGTTTATCCATACCGCGAAGAATGGCATATTGTCCTTCACCGCTGCTGTTACGTTCAATTGTCACACCAGACATTCGCTGAATCACGTTGGCTACCGTAATATCCGGAGAAAGCTCTATCGCCTTCGCACTCATCACATTCACCACGTTCATCGCCTGACGTTCGATACCTCTTGCACCTGCTTCCGTTCTTCCCGGATTAGAAGCTACCACCACCACTTCATCCAGAGCAACGTCGTCACTCTTCAAAGGAATCACAATTTCTTTCTTATCTGCTGCTATGCTGATTTCATATTTTTTATATCCCACATAAGAACAGACCAGCGTATATTTGTCTCTGTTCACCGACAGATTAAAACTTCCATCCAATCCGGTTACCGTTCCTTTTCCAGGATCTTCCTTCACAATCACCGATGCACCTATAATCTCCTCTCCAGTCTGTGCATCCTTAATTTTACCTTTCACCACACCAGCTTGCAATCCTGTCGATACCAGTGATAACAATACCAATACAATCTTAGATTTCATTTGCTTTCCTTATTTGCCGCAAAAGTATCCCGTATGATTTTCATAGGTATTGCATAGAAATTTCTATTGTGTTACATTTACACCCAATATCCATTACAATAAAAAAAGGTACTTTCAGGACCAGCCCGCAAATACCTCTTTTTACAAACATATTACAGATACGATTATTTATCTTTACTTTCTGGAAGGGAAATTCCTTTTACAACCCGCTTCCAGTATTCCCTTACATCGTTCCAATGATAATAAGGTGAGACATCCGTCCGCAAGGGAAGTGTAACTTCACGTTCATTCAGCAATAATTTCACTAGAATATCCCGGCTGTTCTGTTTCCGATAGAAAATAAGTTGAACATTGCCACACATCGGAATCAGGCGATAAGTACGATATGTATCCGCTATTTTATTCCAATCGGCAGTTTCCTTTTGCAGTGCATTCATCCCCATCAACGTAGCCAGCGGAGCCAGGTTTGTGTCATGCCCGTAACGTAATGTCACTGCATTTTTCCGGGAAGCAATTACCGTATCAGCTGTTTCGATGAAATTATTCAGCAGATTTCGTTCCAGCTTATACATGCACGCATCGCTCAACGGAGAAGGCCCTTTTTCGTAATACCATTCAAAATTATTCCGCTGCCACAAATCATATTGTTCTTCGGGAGTAAATAAAAAAGAAAGATCCGGTTGGTTGTAACTACTTTGACTGATGCCATGAAGTTCGAACAAATCCATCATCAGTTTCACGGCATCCACATGCTTTTTCACGTAAACAGAGTCACGGAACATCTGTTTCATCAATCGTTCCGGATGTACATACACACTGTCGGCAGCACGATACACGGAATCCACATTCTCCAAATGCTGTGCTTCATACAAAGGATTCTTATACTTTATATAATAAGCATCCGCCTCACTGGTCTGTGTTGTAACATTCAGTTTAGGATTCAAGCCTTTCAATTCCACACATCCGGCAGCCATGGAAAGAAAAGCACGGGTCTTGTATGTGGAGCGTGCATCCACATGCGTACCGTCACTGAACACCTCCGGGTAACGGTGAAACATCCGGTCTATCAGCTCCCGATGCTGCTGCGCTCCTTTCGGAGTCAACTCTCCATAACGCCCCTCTGCCTCCTGGGCCAGAGAAGCCACCACCTTCAGCACACGCTTTCCATCAGGAGTCAACACTCCCTCCTCGTCTGCTTCAAGAAGGAGTGACAACGGCGCGGTATATTTCTTCTCTTTTGTAAGATACCGGGAACCATGCCGGGCAAACATGGATATATAAAAAGGTTCATACCCTGCAGGAGCCGGAGTCAACTTCTCCTCCGGAGCCTGATAAGCATAATATTTTCCTGCAGCCAATGCCGGATTCTTTCCAATCTCCTCACGTGCACTTTGTCCCTGCATCCACAAAGGAAAAGCCAGGAACAGCACAATCCATCCTCTTTTCTTCATATTTTTCCAAATTTTGAGCGTGAAGTTACACCATTACTCCACTTAATTCCCTCTTATGTAGCTTGGAGAATCATGAAAACACTTCCCATGAAACAGAAATGAAATCCCCTTGTCACTGCTTTGAGAAACCGGCTACTTTGCTTCGATGCTGACAATTTCCTGCAAGATGCTTACCGCACTTTTCACATCTGTCACTTTCGATACCACCATGCTGCGACGCCCGTTCTGCTCTCTCAGATTGCAATAACGAGGATTCTTGGCCATATATTCAATAAACTTGCCAAAAGCCACACTCTGATAATACGGACTGTCCAGGTTGCTGACAAAGTAGAGCGTCATCCGTTCTGCCTTCAATACCACTTTTTCCACGCCCAAACGCTTGGCCAGACGTCTCAACGGAACAATACGCAGCAACTCTTCCCCTTCTGGCGGTATTTTTCCGAAACGGTCAACCAGCTTGGCCTTAAAGGTTTCCACATCCTTATCCAGTTCAAGCTTATCCAGTTCACGATACAGCAACATTCGCTCACTGCTGCTCGGGATGTACTCATTCGGGAAGAGCAACTCCAGGTCACTTTCCACCGTACATTCATCCACAAACTCCTCTCCGCTGATTTTTTCTTCACCCGCTTTGATTTCCTCGGCATACAAATCGGCAAATTCCTCATTCTTCAGTTCAGTAACCGCTTCATTCAGAATCTTCTGGTAAGTTTCATATCCCAAGTCTGCAATAAAACCACTCTGTTCTGCACCCAACATATTTCCAGCTCCACGGATGTCCAAATCCTGCATGGCAATGTGAATGCCACTGCCCAAATCACTGAAATTCTCAATGGCCTGCAAACGGCGTCTGGCTTCTGGGGTAAGCGATGACAAAGGAGGTGCCAGCAAATAACAGAATGCTTTCTTGTTGCCTCGTCCCACTCGTCCGCGCATCTGGTGCAAGTCGCTCAATCCAAAATTCTGCGCCTGATTGATAATGATGGTGTTGGCATTAGGGATGTCAATTCCACTCTCAATAATCGTCGTGGCCAACAATACATCATAATCATAATTGACAAAGTCGAAGATAATCTTTTCCAACTCTTCCGGTTGCATCTGTCCGTGCCCGATACATACCCGGCAATCCGGTATATTCCGCAAAATCATCGCCTTCAGTTCCACCAGGTTCTGAATACGGTTGTTTACAAAGAAAACCTGCCCGTTGCGGCTCATTTCAAAATTGATGGCTTCGGATATAATTTCTTCATTGAATGTATGTACTTCCGTCTGAATAGGATAACGGTTTGGAGGAGGTGTCTGGATGACCGACAAATCTCTGGCCCCCATCAAAGAGAACTGAAGGGTACGCGGAATAGGTGTAGCCGTCAATGTCAGCGTATCTACATTGACCTTCAACTGGCGAAGCTTTTCTTTTACGCTTACACCGAACTTCTGCTCCTCGTCAATGATAAGCAGACCCAAATCCTTGAATTTGACACTTTTGCCAATAATCTTATGCGTACCGATAAGAATATTGATTTTTCCGTCGGCCAACTCTTTCAGAATACGGCTTGTATCCTTTGCCGTACGTGCCCGGCTCAGGTATTCCACCTTACAAGGCATATCCTCCAGACGTTTCTTGAAAGTCTGGAAGTGCTGATAAGCCAGTACCGTAGTCGGCACCAGCACCGCCACCTGCTTGTTGTCAGTCACTGCCTTAAATGCAGCACGGATAGCGACCTCCGTCTTACCAAAACCCACGTCACCACAAACAAGACGGTCCATCGGCTTATCACTCTCCATGTCCGCCTTTACTTCCTGAGTAGCCTTCAACTGGTCCGGAGTATCTTCATACAAGAAACTGGCCTCCAGTTCGTGCTGTAAAAAGCTGTCCGGGCTATATTTAAATCCTTTCTCTTGTTTACGCTGAGAATAAAGTTTAATCAAATCACGGGCAATATCCTTAATTTTCGTCTTCGTCCGTTCCTTGATTTTTTCCCAGGCTCCTGTTCCCAGCTTACTGATACGGGGTTGTTCTCCTTCTTTTCCTTTGTACTTGGAAATTTTATGTAATGAATGAATGGATACAAACACCACATCCTCATTCTGATACACCAGTTTGATGACCTCCTGCGTAGTATTTCCGTTCGGAATACGCACCAGGCCTGCAAAGCGCCCGATACCGTGGTCGATATGTACCACATAATCGCCCGGCTCAAACATGTTCAGTTCCTTGAGCGACAATGCCACTTTTCCACTACGTGCCTTGTCACTGCGAAGATTGTATTTATGGAATCGGTCAAAAATCTGATGATCCGTAAACACACAAACCCGCAACGCATGGTCCACAAACCCTTCATGCAACGTACGGTCTACCGGTTCAAAGGTAATGTCATCGCCTCTTTCCTTAAAAATATCTTTCAGACGTTCCGTCTGCTTCATGCTGTCCGAGCAGATATACAGACGATATTTCCGTTGCAGGAAATCGGTGAAAGAACTTGCAACCAAATCAAAATTCTTGTGGAAAATTGGTTGTACGGAGGTTTCGAACGACAAGCGTGCCTGCGGAGTTCCTAGGGCCTTATGTCCAAAATCTACCCGGAAGAATTCAAGGGCACGCACCGTGAATTCGGCTCCGTCAATCAGTTTCTTGGACAAATTCATCAGTTCCGTCTGCTCGCCTTCATACGCTTTCAGTGCCTGAGGAGAAACTGCCTCATCGTGTACGGCCTGAATGCGTTCACGTACCCAAAGCAAATCTTTTACCCACAACGTAGCGTCTTTATCCACGAAATCCAGAAAACAGATATCTGCTCCTTCCGTTCCCGAAAGTTCAGGTACAATACAGATAGAATCCTTCTTTTCTTTTGACAACTGAGTCTCTACTTCAAACGTACGCAAACTATCAATCTCATCTCCGAAAAAGTCAATTCGGTAAGGATATTCCGATGCAAAAGAATACACGTCAAGAATGCTGCCGCGCAAGGCAAACTGTCCCGGCTCATAGACATAGTCCACATGCTCAAACCCATACTTGGAAAGCGTCTCCATCAGTTTGACCGTATCTTCCTGCTGTCCCACTTTCAGGGTCAGCATCGCATCCGAAAGTCGTTTCCGTGAAACCACTTTCTCAGCCAAAGCTTCCGGATAGGTAACTACCGTGACCGGCTTCTTCTGCTCCAGTCTGCTCAACACTTCCGTGCGAAGAATTTCATTGGCTGCATCTTTCTGTCCGTATTTGATGGCACGACGGTAAGAAGACGGGAAAAACAGGACATCAGTCTCTCCGTCCACCTGCACCAAGTCATGGTAAAAATACCCGGCTTCCTCCAAATCGTTCAGTATAAACACATGAATTCCCGGCATCGTCTTGACCGATACCGAAGCAAACAAGGAAGCACACGAACCGTGCACACCTTCCAAATAAACAGTCTTTATATCCTTATTTTTACGTAAAGAAGCCAAGCCTGCCACATTAGGATGCTTGGCATATACCTCTTGAAGCTCTTTTATACTCATTGTCTCATCAATAGATGCTGCAAAAATAATCAATCTCGTTTGAATATGCGCACAAAAAACAAAGAATACAACGGTAACTCTTCCTTAAAATTTAAAGCTGAGACTTCCGTACGGCAAACAGTTGCCACTCCAGTGCACGGAATAAAAACTCAGAATATCTTCTTCGGAAGGATTTCCCACGACATTATATACACCCAAACGAAGCAAGAGCAATTTATCGCCGAATGATTTCCGGTAAGAATAACCTACATCTACTCGATAATTCAGCGACTCACGCTTTTCACGAAATTCTTCTACCGACAAAGGCTCATAATCTTCATTCAAGAACCGGACTTTTCCGGAACGCAACATACCTCCTACAGAGAAAGAAGAATGAGTCGTCAACTGATACGACAAGGCTCCTCCCAGCTGATGAGGTACATCGTACAAAGAGGGCACCTTCCCTTTTTCCGGCAACTCACCAAACCACTCCCGGCTTCGGGAGTAAGCATACGACAGTTGCAGACTCCAACGCTTCCAGCGCTGATATAAATAGCCTTTCAGCCCATAACTGTCTCCATTACCTACCATCAAGTATTTCTGCCATCCCTCATCTTCAACCCATGTGTCCGGACGCAAGGCCAGCACATTCCGCCTCGTTTTATAGTACACAGAGACTTCACACTGTCCAGAATTCATAAAATGCTTCCATCCCATCTCATAATGCTCAGAAGAACGAGGCTTGAAACCGTCAATGCTGGGCATTCTGAAGTCTGTAGGCAAAGAAAAGCTGTCAAAACGAAGGAAATGATAAAACTGCTCCATCTTCGAAAAGTTTAGATAAAGCAGATTTCTCTCCGACGGGAAATATTTCACCGACAGACGCGGCTGAATGCTATAATATGACCGATGATGCTGTGGGCAATAGGCCACCCCATGCACCCCCACCTGCACAGAGAACTCCGGAGATATACGCAACAGGTTGTCATAATAAACCGATACCTGATTCACCGGCTCATGCCGTACCCGCATCTCCTCACCTTGCGACACCAAATCGTAGACTTCATACGCATATTTCACTCCCCAGCGCGCATGATAAAGATTCTCCAACGAATAGCTAAAATCCGTCGTCACGTTGAGCGACTTGATACCGCTATGTACATATCCGTCCGTATCCTCTTTTATCTCTCCCATATAAGCGCGGTTGGTATGGGCAGAATAAAATACCGCTGTCGAATTTCCCAATTTACCCTTCTGTGTGGCAAACGAGAGCTGATAGGCCTGATTGTCCCAACGCAGCACTGACACATTTTCACCGTTTTCCTGAAGAGGCAAATGATAATCATCTCGGGCCCCGTATGTCAGGAAGTTAAGGGTAGTAACGGGAGAAAAATTATACGACAGCTTAGCATTGTAATCATAAGTGGAATGGTTCAAGCGATTTTCTTCCGACAAAAGACTGTCAAAGAAGTCCAGCCAGCTTCTGCGTGCCCCGACCATGTACGACAGTTTATTCTTGATAATCGGCCCCTCAAGCATGACGGATGCAGCCGGCATGTCCAACGTCAAGGTACGCACATGCTCTTTCTTATTTCCCTCTTTCAGATTAACTTCCGTAACCGACGAAATCCGTCCCTCCAAAGGAGTCGGAAAGAAACCTTTATGAAAAACCATGTTCTTCACGGCATCTCCGTTGAACACGGGCAAAAGCGAACTGAAATGTCCGGGATGAAACACGGGTACACCATCCAGCAACAGCAAGTTCTCATCGTATCCGCCCCCGTCGACCATAAAATTCTGTCCGGCCAAAGAAGAAGTCACCCCCGGCAGAATCCATATCTGCGAGAACAGGTCTCCCCCACTAAAAGCCAGCAAATTAGACGGAGTCAGTTCTCCCAGTTCATTTTCCCTTTTCCCCGACTCCACGGTAATTTCTTCTATCTCAAACGACAGTGGTTTCATACGGGTACGGATAAAATAGTCTCTCGTCACCCGGACCGACTGCACCTGCGGGGTGTAGCCCATGTAAGAAGTTTTCACTGTGTATGTTCCTTCGGGTACATGCAGGCGGAAAATCCCTTTTCCATTCGAAATGGTATTCCATTGCTTTCCATCCTTATCCTCCAGTGTCACAACCGCACCATACAAACGTTCTTCACTGTCCACTTCGGACACCGTACCGCTGACATCATAGCTTTCAATCTTCCGTGCATGAACCACCAGTTTGCGGGGAGGTACGAAAGCAATTTTCACCTGATAACCGGAGAGGATGCGATGCAAAAGTTCTTCTACCGTCATTTTTCCTCCCGGCTCTATCCGGCGCAGCTCACCTAACTCCATCTGTGCAGGATTATAGAAAGCACGATTCCCGTACTTTTTTCAATCCATTCAAACCACTGCAATACGGTAGCGGAAGAGGAGTTCACTTGTATCCACTCTTCCGCTACCGTATTCGCTGATTTGACTTCCTGCCCCCATGCTTCCGGTCGTGCAACCATGCACATCCACAGCAAGAGAAGCAGCCATTTACTTTTCATATAACCTGTAATGTTTTCCTTTCACCAATGTCTCGCATTTACATCCACAAAGAAAAGCCAGTTCTCCGGCTATGTCCGGCTCATTGCTGTTTATCCGGGTCGTAATCAGATTTTTCTCCAACCCTTCGGCCAAATCAATCTGTATACCTGTCTTTTCCCGAATCACCTTCACCACTTCCGTAATGGGGGCCTGCTCAAAAATCAGTACCGAATCGTCCGTGCCGACCTCCAACTTCTCAGCTATTTCACGATATTTCAACCCCTGAAGCTTGGCCAGTAAAAAAACGTCCTTGCATCTGGGAGGAAGAGTATCCAATGCCGAGTCCAATATATCCTGAAGCGTCTTACCTTCTTCAGGGGTTTCATCCGGCATACAACTGGCAGAAGCCGGATGATCATCTATCGACACCGTATCTTCCTTACGCTTCCGCAGAAAGGATACGCAACTGTTCCTCACGGAAGTAGTCATATAGGCAGCAAACTCCTTCTCAGGCATGTCATCCAGTCGTTTGTTCCATACGCTGATAAACAGTTCCTGCACAATATCTTCCGCATCGTCCTGGTCAGAAACATATCCATAGGCTATACGGCACAGCCTTGAATAATGTTCCTGAAACCGGGATTTGAATATGTCCTTTCTATCGGCTCTCATTATCATGATTCCGTCAATACGAATAATCAGAATTTCAAACTTACACCAGCTGTCAAAAAGCCTTTATTTCCTAATCCGGCTTCTACAAAACCGCCAATCCGGTCATTTCCTACCCTCAAGGCAATCGGATTTACCTGATAAGCGAACGAAGTGCTCAAATCTGCTTTCTTTGCAGCCTTCTTTCCGGCATCCGTCAAAGCAGTTTCTTTGTGACGACTCAGGTTAACACCGGCAGCAGCCGTTCCGTACAATTCAAACAAGCCTCTTTTATAATATACAAATTCTGCGGCAGGAAGAATCAGGAAATTCACATTACTCTCTTTCAATGAAGGAGCCTGTTCACCAGCCAATGCCAGTTTACTGTTGGAAGAAGAAAAGCCCAAATCTGTTCCTACCTTGAAACGGCCTAACGAATAGCGGTAGCCAAATCCATACACCAAACTGTAGTTTTCATCCGTACGCTTGCTTCCTGTCACGGCATCTGCCAATCCCATTCCCAATATATCTACCGATCCTTGTGTCAGTCCGTCACTGACAGACAAACGTATTTCGTGTTTATTTTCAGAAGGAGTAAAGCCTTTACTATGTTCCTGTCCTTTTACCAGATTTGTACTTGCTAACACACACAAAGATAAAGCAATCAATTGAATTTTCATAACGCACATCTTTGGTAAAACCCCTATTCGAAAAACCATTTTTTTTGAAAAAAAATCTCCAGCCAACATTAAGACTCTAAAAATGAGAAAGAAACAGAAACATTTTTGGCTATATTTTTTTCATTTGCAGACATACGACGGATAAAAAGTAAGAAATAATTATTACTTTTGCCTACAAGAAAAAGTTTTTTAATAAGGTATTTTTCTGATTGTATTTTTAAGACTTCTGAAACAACATCATGCATAAGGAAATCATTCAACTGTTAAACGAGAAAAGATTGAAAGAAGCATTCACCCAGATTAAGGAAGCTGCAGCCACACTTAACAACTGGGAATTAAAGTCGCAGATTGAAACCCAACAAACGACTTATGAGTACATGCTTCAATATATGGCAATGGGCACACAAGACCCGCAGCGCGAAGCGATTTACAATCAGTTGCTTTGCAAGGGATATGAACTGACAGACAAGACGTATTTCCTGAAAGAATGGAATAAGGCGTATGGCTATTTTGCCGACACATTCCGCAAGTTCGCCCAAACCCCTCCACACTCATTCAAGGAACTCGATTTCATGCTGGAAGCAGCTAAACGCACATTCGACATGTCGCAAGTCAACAAAGAAGAAGCGCAGAGAATACACAGTTATACGTTGCATGAGCACACCATCGATGAGCTGTTCAACAAGATATGGGTCTCTACACAATGGAGTGAAGAAGACTACCAGGAAGCACGTGAACTTCTGTTCTCACCATCCATGGCTGCCAACGACAAAGCTGTGATGATAAGTGCCGTTACACTCAACCTGCTCCAGCTTTTTGACAGCCGGAAATTCCTGCTGTTACTCATAGCTTATCAGCAAACCAAGGAACCGACCGTGACCCAACGGGCATTGACGGGGATTACCCTTGCTGCTTACTTCCAGGCTGACCGGATAAATCTGTATCCGGAATTGGTCTCTGCATTGAAGCTGATGGAAGATGACCCTGCTGCCTTGAAACAGTTGCACGACATACAAATCATCTTCCTCCTTTCACGCGAAACAGAGAAGATAGACAAGAAAATGAAGGAAGAAATTATTCCTCAAATGATGCGCAATCCCAATCTCAGAAATCCGGAATCAAAAGTCATCGAAATAGAAGACATAGAAGATCTCAACCCGGAATGGCAGAAAGACCTGGAACAGATAAACAGCCACATCCGTGAACTGGGAGAGTTGCAACTGGAAGGGGCCGACACCTACATGACTGCCTTTTCACAACTCAAGACCTTCCCGTTCTTTCAGGAAGCAGCCCACTGGTTTTACCTGTTCAGCATGAAAGTGCCCGACTTGTACCAGATTTATAAAGACAAAGCATTCGATGAGAAATCGTTGTTAGGTATGGTTGTCAACTCTCAAATGTTCTGCGACTCGGACAAATACTCTTTCTGCCTGGCCATGCAGTCACTTCCTGCCGACCAGCAGACCTTCATGCGCTCCAAATTAAATGGAGAAGACTCGATATTCAATGATCTTAAGATCAGCGAAAATCCGACAGAACAGAAAATCAACTACATACAACGGCAATACATCCACAATTTATACCGCTTCTATAAACTGTGGAAATTCAAACAGGAAATGCAAGACATTTTCCGTGAGAAACTGGATTTCTGGAACAATCCTCTGCTCCGTCCTTTGATACTGAAAGGAACGTATCACGGTCAGATTACAGACTACCTCTTCTCAAAGGGATACATGAAAGAAGCCGCCGAACTTTATGAAAGTCTGGCCCAACAGAATCCGGCCAACGCAGAAACCTGGCAGAAATTAGGATTTGCCTACCAGAAAAGCAAACTTTATGACAAGGCGGTTAAAGCTTACCTGCAGGCAGATACGATAAAACCCAACCATTTATGGACGCTCAAGCATCTGGCTCAATGCCACAAGCTGTCGGGTGATTATTCTCAGGCAGCCTTCTGCTTCCAGAAAGTGCTTGAGTTTGACCCTGACAACCTGCACATCCTGATGCAAACCGGCCAATGCCTTGCGGCACTGAAGAATTATCCGGAGGCCATTAAGGTATTCTATAAGGTAGAATTCCTGGAAACACATCCGGAAAAGGCACGACGCGCCATCGGCTGGTGCTATTTCATGTCCGGAAAATACGAAGAAGCTGTCCGGATGTATGAAAAGTTGCTCGCTCTGGAAAATCCACAAGCCAACGACTGGCTGAACTCAGGTCACGTGTATCTGGCTATGGGGAACATACCTCAGGCATTAACCCACTACCGGAATGCAGAAACGGCCTGCAAATCGGATGAGGAGTTCATCTCACAGTTCTTGGCTGACAAGGATGCACTGACGGCACAAGGCCTGTCGGAAAGCCAGGTTTACCTGATGGCTGACATCCTGCGGCAGAAATAACGGAAACACAAGATTCCCCAATAGAAACAACTCCGATAAGGCCCATCACCTTACCGGAGTTGTTTCTATTTTTTTGATATAAGCCAATGCGGCTCCTATGGCCGTCTGATATTCCGCATTTGCCGGAATGATAAAACGCACATCGTACATCTGCGCAATGGTATCGAAAACCGGACGGCACTGGGGCAACTGGGTCAGATTTCCAATCAACACAAAATCACGGATTCCCATTTCCAGCGCTGAAAGTACGGCTGCCTGTCCGATGGACTGCAGTACCATGTGCATCAAGCCCAACGCCAAATCTTCGGGAGACACATTGTTATCCAACTTACCCAATAAGGAAGCCGTGGCATCAAGTGGCAATCCGGGCAAGGAAGTCTGGCAAATATCTTGAATCTGCAAGTCCACATTCTGCAAATTACCCTTTCCAGCCAGTTCTGACACCCACAGAATGTCCTGCGTATGCAATAACAGACGCGACAATCCCATCAGTGTGCCTCCCCCGATACCGATTCCGCCCACATGGCGAATCTTTTCATGTTCCACCTTCACAAAGGAAGTGCCCGTCCCCATACTCACCACCATGAGCCGGTCCAGCCCCGTGGCATACTGGGCACTCAGACCGTTGGCGATAAACTCATCCGTACGAGCCGTAGGCAGACCGTACAAGGGCTGCTGAATGTATGAACTTCCTACTCCGGTCAGCATAACCTGTTCCACCTCCGAAAGCTGGATAGAATGGTCGTATATATATTTTCCAAATGCACCAAACAGCGAAGTGACAGGGTCCTTGGCTGTGACAAACATCGGATTTCTGATTTCACCGTCTTTCACCCCGACAATCTTGGTGGTGCTTCCTCCTACATCAATTCCTATAATCATAATTCTTAAATCACATTGTTTTTTACAATAACGGACACAAGTCTACAAACTTTTTTCGGGAAAGAAAGCACTTCGGCCACTTTTTTTATAAAAATTAGAAGGCTCACAATTATTCTTCCCCAACGCAAAAGAACAACTGAAAAAAACGCAAGTGCGTTTGATGTAAAACGTACTTGCGTTTTATCTTAAATGCACTTGCGTTTCAAGTTAAATGCACTTGCGTTTTAGTTCAAACGCAAAGGCGTTTTCTCAGGGTAAAAATCCAGGTCTTAAAAAAAGGATGAAATTCCCTAAATACCAGACAAATACCCTTTCAATGTATCCACATATTCAGCCATAGCCTCCCGCCCTGTTGAGGTCATCCGGCAAACGGTACGAGGCTTCTTGCCCACAAAACTTTTTTCCACCTCGATATAACCGGCTTCGCTCAACTTGTCAAGCTGCACGCTGAGGTTACCTGCCGTGGCATTGGTCTGCTCTTTCAGGTACACAAAATCAGCTTCATCTACAGACAAGAGTATCGACATCACAGCCAGACGGAGCTGGGAATGAAGCAACGGATTCAGTTCTTTCAACATACGTTACGGGCCTTTCGGTTTAAATAATGGCCGGGCAACACCATCATGACCACAAACGACAATCCAAAGTACAGATACCAGTCAATGGTAACAGCCTGATGAAGGGTATAGGCCATCAGCATGTAAATGGCAAAACAAAAGCCTACCAGCGGTGACCACATCACCAGCCGGCTACGGATGATGATTCCCGTAATGGAAACTCCGATGCCGCTATAAAGCAGAGAAAGGGGTAGCATCAAGGAAAAATTGACTCCTCCGTAGTGGAATGCCAGCAAAGACATGATGACTACGGTCAGCACAAACAGGCTGCCTATCACTTTCCAGACCTGCAGAATGGCGCGGTCGGTATACGTAATTACCGAAGGAGTTTCCTTTCGCTGCATACGAAGCATAAAGCCCCAGAACAGAAACATGCTGAACCAGCCGATACTCCAACGGGCATCGCCAGTATAGTACACCAATAAAAACAGCAATACTGAAAGTGCCGCAGTAAAATATCCCCAGTAAAGAAACTGGTTTCCACTGCCCACTTCCATATTCTTCCGGGTAGAACGGATCATTTGTGAAATCAGTTCCAGACTTTCTTGTTCTGATAATTTCTTTTCTTCCATAAGGCAATCAGTTTTAAGTTTTAAACTCAATATGGTTTATTTTATAAACCATAAAGCGAAAAATAAAGGCAAGGAGGCGCGCTTCTCTCTTGCTTTAATGCAAATATAAATAAGTTTATTTTATAAACCAAATAAAACGGCAGGAAAATAACAGAAAAAAAGCCGCTCCAATCTTTACGACTGAAACGGCTCATATAGAGTAAAAAAGATGTGCTTACTTATTTCTGCAAGTCATTCTCATTCACCAGCAACTTACCCTGGTATTCTCCGGTCAATGTGCGCAGGAAGGATACCATCTGTGCGACTTCCTGTGTTGACAAATCGACGCCTACCTCGTACTTGGCCATGGCTATCACGGCATCTTCCAGCGTAGCCTGTGTTCCATCATGGAAATAAGGTGCAGTCAATGCCACATTACGCAATCCGGGCACTTTAAAGCGATGACGGTCTCTTTCGTCTTTTGTTTCCTTGAAACGGCCATTGTCTTCTATGGTCAGTTCCGTACCACGGTCGGCAAAGTAATCATGCTTGATGCCGAGCAGTTCGTACGACTGTCCACCCATGTTCTCACCTACATGGCAAGTAGCACAGTTGTATTTCTTGAACAAATCATATCCGGTCAGTTCTTCAGCTGTCAGAGCTGCATTATCCCCTTTCAGGTACTTGTCGAAACGTGAGTTCGGTGTAAGCAAGGTTCTTTCAAACTCCTGAATGGCATCTGTAATGTTTGCCTGATTGAAACCGTCGGGATACACTTCCTTGAATGCCTTGCTGAAAGCTGCATCCGCATTCAATTTCTCGCAAATCTCATCAAACGACTTGCAAGCCATTTCTACCGGATTCAAAGGAGGACCGGCTGCCTGATCGGCCAACGTAGCAGCACGTCCGTCCCAAAACTGCACGAAATTATAATGTGCGTTATATACAGAAGGAGCATTTACTCCACCAAACTGACCTCCTACTCCTTCAGAGAACTGCTTGTTGTCTACTCCACCGGTATTCAATCCGTGACAAGAGGAACAAGATACGGTATTATCGGCCGACAGACGTACGTCGTGAAACAGCAGATTTCCTAAAATCACTTTCCGCATATCTACCGGTACAGAGTCCTGAACCGGACGAATGGTCTCATTGCTCCACTGTGCATGAGCCAGCTGGTTCGGATAGAAGGCTGCACGCTGTGATTTCACCCACGAAAGTGCCATCTGCTTTTCCGTATCGTTCAACGAAGCCCCCCAATGCACCAGATAATATTTGGCCATAGGCATGGTGCCGTCTAATATCACCTTCTCTACTTTTGCCAAATCTACCTCGCTGACTTTCTCTCCTTTTTTCAAGGCTTCTAACATCGGAGTCATGTCGAAAGAGCGATAGGCCAGACGAGCATCTTCCTTGACCAGTTTTCCGGCAACCGGCAGACTGGCATAAAACGGCAATTCCGGATTTGCAGTATGACAGGCCATACATCCGCTGCTCGCAATGATTTCTTCCATCTGAGCACTGCTTTCCAAACTGGCTGAAGGAGGACGGTTCACCACCCGATAGGTTGCGGCCAATACCGCAGCTACCACCAGCACTGAAAAAATGATTTTTGTTCTTTTCTTCATAAGAAACTGATTAGATTTTAATAACTCAATAAATATCTCACACGTTAAAATGCTAAGAACGGTTGTATAAATGTACGCTTTGCTGTGCGGCAGGAAGGTAATTCACTCCATACCAGCACATCTGTAGCGAAAGGAAAGACACAATCAGTATCCAATACAGCGTACGCGGAGTATTCCTGCGGAACAAGCGCAGATGTACGTACAGCAAATAACCTGTCCACGTAACTGCTGCCCAGGTTTCCTTCGGGTCCCAGCTCCAATAATGTCCCCAGGCTGCTTTTGCCCAGATTGCTCCGGTCAGCATACCGACTGTCAGAAAAGCCAATCCTGCATAAACTAACTTATCGGCGGCTTCAAGGTAATTCTCCCGATGCTTGTAAAGTCCCATACAGGCCAAGATGAACGCACAGCCTAACACCGAATAGGAAAACATATACACCGTGACATGAGGAACAAACCACGGGCTTTGCAAGGCAGGCATGAGGGACTGGTCATGAATTTCCGGTTTCAGAATATTGATAATCGCAAATACCGCACCTACTACAGTGGAAAAAGACAATATCCAGGGATACTTCCAACGAAGATAAGTCAGCAAGCCGGATATACCCATAAAGAACGAATACCACAATCTGGTCTCGCCCATGGTACGCAAAGGAGGACGCTGAAGGCTTAGCCAGAATCCGGTAATAAAGGCGGCAAACACCAGTATACCCGACAAGGTCAACCCAATAGCCCATCGGCTCCGCTCTTTAGAGAACAAGGCAAAAACCGCTCCGGCTCCCCATAAAACGATGGCAGGCAGGGCAAACAAATAAAAATTATCCCACGTAATCATTCAAGAATAGTGTTAGTTATATATAAAGTCAGTCAACAAGTTCACTTACAGATTTACTCATCTGCTTGTCTGGTCCTGCTAAAAAGAGCAGTAACCCTCCGCACAGCATCATCACAATGCCCAACAACATGACGTATTTCAGCGGCTCACGCACAATCTGCACTACGCAGTATTCCGGTTCAGCAGAATGCACATCATAGGAAGTCAGGTAATAATCTTCTGCCCAGCTGGCCGAATAGGGCTGGTTTACTTCCAGATGTATGGGGTTTCCGTCCATTGACACTTCGGCAAAGAAGCGGCGTGGCGTACCATTGGGATAATGCTCTACAGTAAAGTTTGTCAGCTGCAACGGTTTTTCCAAGTATACCACATTTCCCTCGGAGGTAAAAGCTTCATTGTTCGGATTAGCCCGAAATACCGGAATACGTAAAGTCTGTTCCTCTGCACTTCCCATAAATCCGGCAAAGAGTGCCAGCCACAATCCGGCATGATTCAGCATAAAACGCCACCGATTACGTCCCGGCGTGAAAAATCGTCTTACGGTAATCATTCCCAAATGAGTCAGCAACCCGAATAATCCGGTAACAAAAATCCAGGAAGACATAAAATTATAGCAGCCCAAACGAGAAAATAGACCCGACTTCTCTGCAGCCTCTTGCGCAGAAAGTTGGGGAAACAAGCCTATCACCAGACAACCGGCCAAAAACCAGCCTAATGTCCAGCAGGTACATTGCGGGGAAAGCCACAGACGGACAGCTTCCGAATGACGCTTCTCCTTATAGCCATATCCTATCAATGCAATCCACAATAAGACTAAAATAGCATCTAATGGAAAAGCAAAAAAGGCAAACGGAAAGTTGCCAAAAACACATTGGGCTGCCACTGACAGCAGCAATAATAAAATGAATAGCAAGTTAGTCTTTAAGTTCATTCATCAGTCGTTGGTGAAATATGTGCAAAGATAGGGACTTTATTTAATACTGCAACAAAATTGTAAAGATAACAAATCTTTTTCCCAGCAAAATCCGGAAAAAAGATTTGTTATCCTCCCTTTTTAATGCTCCCGACGCATTCTGTGGCCATATACAGTGATAACCACAAAACAAATGAGCGGAAGTACAAACGACAGATTCACTGCAGGCATCCCCCACAACGTCTTGCAATCAATGATAGCGGCTTGCAAAGGAGGAAGTACCGACCCGCCAAGAATGGCCATAATCAATCCTGCGGCACCAAACTTGGCATCATCGCCCATTCCTTTCAGAGCAATACCGTAAATGGTAGGGAACATCAGCGACATGCAGGCTGACACACCTACCAGACAATACATACCATAGATGTTCTGCAAGAAAATTACTCCCAGCACACACAAGGAAGCGGCAATGGCCAGCACTTTCAACAATTGTCCCGGGTTGATATACTTCAACATCAGGGTACAAACAAAACGGCTGATACAGAAAATGACCATGGCCACGATGTTATATTTCTGCGACAAGACTTCGGCAGCCTGTTCTTCCATTCCCTGTGCCATGAACAGACGGGTACCATACTGGATTATGAAAGTCCAGCACATAATCTGCGCACCGACATAGAAGAACTGTGCCACTACTCCATAACGATAACGCTTCACGGCATACAGACGTTTTAACGTAGGAATAAAGTCAATGGAATGAGACTTATCCGCATTCTTTGGCATCTTGGACATACGAATAACGAGAAGCATGACCAGAATAACGATGCCGATGGTCAGGTAAGGAGTGATAAGGATGGTCAAGTCTGAATCACGGACCGCCTCAAATTCAGCCTGACTAAGCTGAGCACGCTCGGCCGTATCCATCGGATGCAGCTGATTCTGAATGAAATTCATAGCGACAAACATCCCCATCAATGAGCCTATGGGATTGAATGCCTGGGCTAAGTTCAAACGACGGGTAGCTGTTTCTTCCGTTCCCATTGACAAGATATAAGGATTACAGCTGGTCTCCAGAAAAGACAATCCGCAAGTCATGACAAAATAAGCCAACAAGAACGGATAATAGTTTCCGGTCAACTTAGCAGGAAAGAAAGCCAAGGCTCCCACGGCATACAAGCCCAGTCCCATCATGACTCCGGCTTTATAAGTATATTTACGGATAAACATGGCTGCCGGAAAGGCCATGGCAAAATATCCGCCATAAAAAGCCACCTGAACCAAGGTCCCGTCGGTTACGCTCATCCTGAATATCTTGGAAAAAGCCTTGACCATAGGATTGGTAATGTCATTCGCAAAGCCCCACAGGGCAAAACAGAAGGTAATCAGGATGAACGGAACCAGATAGCTCACTCCATCCTTCTTCAATATAGATTTGTTTTCTGATGTATTACTCATGGTGTTAGATTTTAAGTGACGGCTACAGCCCTCCTTGGTGTTTTTACTTCATTTGCTGCCTGATGTTGCCGATAGCAGTCGCTTCAACCGGCCCTTCTACCACAGGAATGCCAATAGCTTCTTCTGCCAGCCGGTTCAAGTATTTGTTCTGACTTCCTCCGCCAATTACATAAAGCTTCGTTACAGGTTCAGGCAAGAGCCGGTTCAATGCTTCCATACCTATTTTATAGCGCAACGCCAATGAACGGAGGACACATTTCACAAATTCCCCCTGTGTGGAAGGCGGTGTTTGCTGATGTGCGATACAATAATTCGTAATCGCCTCAGCCATACTTACCGGACACTGGAAAACAGTATCGTCCACGTCAATCAAGGCATCAGTTTCTGCCACTTCTGCAGCCGGCAGCAAGGTGGAATAAGCTACATCCTTTCCTTCTTCCTTCCACTCCTGCATCAGTTTCTGAAGTATCCAAAGTCCGGTAATATTCTGCAGAAAACAGATTTTTCCATCCGTACCGCCTTCATTGGTAAATCCTGCCAGACGGGCTTCTTCCGTCAGAATCGGTTCGTCGCTCATCACTCCCAACAGCGACCAGGTGCCCGAACTCAGGAAAGCAACTTTTTCTCCCTCAGCAGAAAGGGGCACTACACTAGCCGCACTGGCCGTATCGTGCGAAGCTACAGCAATCACTTCTACCTCGTAGTCTATTCCTATCTGTTCCTTGATTTCCGGTTTCAAAAAGCCGCGGGAAGTTCCCGGCATAACCACTTCGCCGAAAAGGTGTTCCGGAAGCCCCAGCTCCCGAATCAACTTGAAATTCCAGGTGCGTGCCTTGGCATCCAGCAGTTCCGACGTAGAAGCTATGCTATACTCATTATTAGCCACTCCCGTAAGGTAATAGCTGAACAGATCGGGCATGAAAAGCAACTTGTCGGCTACCTTCAATTGCGCATTGTCTTCCTTCTTCATGGCATACAATTGAAACAAGGTATTGATGGCCATGACCTGCGTACCCGATTCTGCATAATGCGCCTTTACGTCCACTTTCGAGAAAAACTCTTCGGGCATCCCTTCCGTACGGCTGTCACGATAACACACCGGATTGCCCAACAAATTTCCCTGTTTGTCTATCAGTCCGAAATCCACACCCCAGGTATCAATTCCGATACTCTTCAACGTATAGCTTTTTTCTACAGCCATACGGATGCCTGTCTTCATATCCTCAAACAGAGAAAGAAAATCCCAGTACACATGTCCTCCCATCCGTACCTGACGGTTAGGAAAACGGTATATCGTATCCAGCACGAGTTCACCCTCGGAAAGGCAGCCGGCAATCACCCTGCCACTGCCTCCTCCGAAGTCAATCGCCAAATATGCTTCTTTCATTTTGTCTTCTTGCCTAAAATGTACGTTTCAAGATCGTCAATCTCTTCCTTTGTCAAGGTCTTGTATTTTCCGCCGGAAAGCACAATTATGCGACAAGCCATCTCAAAGAACATGGCCCGCTCAAAAGCCTGATTGAAGTCTTTTCCGCAAACCACCTGTCCGTGCTTCTGAAGCAATACGGAGTTATGGTCTTTCATGGCCGCAATCACGGCTTCAGCCAACTCTTTAGAACCCGGACGGAAATAAGGAATAACCGGAATCTCCGCTCCTACATGACAAGGAACTTCGGCTGTTACATTAAAATCTTTCGGTGTATCTTCCATACATGCCACTGCGGTAGCGTATGGAGACTGAAAATGGAGTACCACATTAACATCAGGGCGTTCTCTCAAAACACCTAAATGGAACACACTTTCCATAGAAGGTTTTACCCCATTGAGTATTTCACCCGTTTCCAGACGGCAAACAGCCACTTTATCTTTTGTCAAAGAAGGCACCCATGAACCTGTACCGGAAACCAGCACTTCATCGCCTACACGCCATGAAAGGTTACCACTACTGCACACGGTTAATCCGGCATCACCTACCCGATGGGCTTGTCTCAAAAATTCTTCAATATGTTCGTTCTGAATCATAACTTCTTAATTTAATAGCAAATAAAAGCCGGAACAGACGGAAAATCCGCCAGTTCCGGCAGCGTAAAATTGATTATTTATAGATAGGTCCGTAATTTTGACATGCTCTGTAATCGGCACCTTCCTTATCCATACCAAAGGCATTCCATGCAGCAGGGCGGAAAATCTTATCATCTTCCACATTGTGCATACATACCGGTATGCGAAGGATAGAAGCGAGCGTAATCAAATCCTGACCTATATGTCCGTAACTGATGGCACCGTGATTGGCCCCCCAGTTGTTCATTACAGAATATACATCCTTGAAGGCAGGTTTATCGCACAAACGAGGTACAAACCAAGTAGTAGGCCATGTACGGTCAGTACGTTCATCAAGCAGCTTGTGGATTTCCGGATCAATTTCTACCGTCCATCCTTCAGCAATCTGAAGCACCGGACCCAGTCCCTTAATCAGATTCAAGCGGCTCATGGTCACAGGCATACCGCCTTTTGACAGGAAGTTAGAAGAGAAACCACCGCCACGGAAATAATCCCGGTTAGCAGGATACCACGTAGTAGCTTCCAAACATTTTTCAACCTCAGCTTCTGTAATCTCCCATGACGGTTTCATGGTCGGATTACCTTCTGCATCAGTCTGCTGTCCGGTACCATCCAAAGTAGTAGCTCCAGAGTTAATCAAATGGATAATACCATTCTTTGCCAGTCCGGTCAGCTCCTTACCGGTCACACGTTTCACTGCTTCCGGGCTCCAATAAGTACGTACGTCAGAGAAAATCTGTGCACGGTTAGTCAGCAAATGGCCGAAGAGCATAGCTACTCCGTTGCAGGCATCATTTTCAGTAGCCAGCACATAAGCTTCACGAATACCGTTCCAGTCGAAAGAAGTATTCAGCAAGGCTTCAGAGAAGTCACCGTTCGGATAGAAATCCGTCCACTGACGCTGTCCCTGGAAACCAGCCGCAATGGCATTGTGACCAAGTGCTTCTTCCTTGAATCCCATTTCCTTTAACTTCGGATTGCCTTTCATCAAGTCGCGCATGATAATGGTCATCTTCACAATGAAATCCCAGTCAGCATCTTTTTCCGCACGTGTCTTGGTCTTGGCTTCTACATTGAAATCCTTTCCTTCGTTTCTCTTGCAGTATTTTTCAGTCCAAGCCATCGCTTTGGCGTATTCTTCCTTATCGTAAATTCCTTCAGTCATACGACGAATGATTTCCGTCAAATCTACAGACTCACAGCGCATGCCCAAATATTCCTGGAAGAAATCCGGATTTACAATTGAACCGGCAATACCCATGGATACGCTACCCATAGAAAGATAAGACTTGCCTCTCATGGTAGCCACTGCCTGAGCCGCACGGGCAAAACGCAAAATCTTTTCTGCCACATCAGCCGGAATGGTATTATCTTCAATATCCTGTACATCACGTCCGTAAATACCGAATGCCGGCAAACCTTTTTGTGCATGCCCAGCCAGAACAGCAGCCAGGTATACGGCACCCGGTCTTTCTGTACCGTTAAATCCCCATACTGCTTTCGGGTAATACGGATTCATATCCATTGTTTCTGCTCCATAGCACCAGCAAGAAGTAACTGTAATGGTGGCCCCTACGCCTTCACGCTCAAATTTTTCGGCACAAGCTGCGCTTTCAGCCACACGACCGATGGTAGAATCTGCAATAACACATTCCACCGGACTACCATCACCGTTTCTCAAATTAGAAGAAATAAGTTCTGCTACGGCTTTGGCCAGATTCATAGTCTTTTCTTCAAGGCTTTCACGCACGCCACCCTGACGCCCGTCTATAGTGGGACGAATCCCAATTTTCGGGTAATTTTTCATGTTTCGATTATTTATAAAGTTAATGTTATCTATTTTCTTTTCAAACCAGGCAAGTTCATCCATGCTGAACTGTGCTGAAACTACGGCATAATAATATTCATTCTTCCATTCTTATACCGAATTTCGAAGATGCACTTCTGTCGGCAAAAACTCTTGTACATTTTCACCCGTAAGGATGAAACTTGCAGCCTTCCGTCCCATTTCCTCCCAATTAATACTGAGAGCGGTAATTCCTTCGTCTATCACCTCGTATGCCGGCGTATCGTTGTAAGCTATCAGTCCGAAATCAACTCCACATTTCAAACCGTTCTGTCGGCTTCGCTTAATCACATTCACCACGTCCGTCTGACGAATAACAATGTACACCACACCTTTTTCCACCTCTTGTATATCTTCCTCATTCACCACTTCACTTACAAAATGGTGATCCTCGCAATAAGTCTCAAAACTTTGTACGGAGGTTTGTGGATGCTTGGATTCCTGAGGCAACTGGAATACGATTTTACGATAACGCTCCAGACGAGCAGTCAGCTGAGTCAGGGCTTTATAAAAAGCATCGTCAAAATTCTGGCAAATATAGGAGTGATTTCCTTTCTCAAACTTACCGAAATCAAGCAGCAGAAGACGGGAAGAAGGAATCTTGTCAAACAAAGGAGAAAACTTCTCATTGTCAAAGTTCATCACCACATAATAATTATACCGTCCTATGGCTTCGCATAGAATAGTATTAAAAATATGTTCATTATATTGATGAAACCAGAGATCTACCTTATACGACACAGAAAGTTTCTTGACAAAACTATTATATAAGGTATTCTTGAAAGGAGAATATTCGTCCAGCAACAAAAAAATCTTTTCTTTCCGGTTGGTTACATAGTACCCCTTACCGGGAGTAGAATCTATCAGTTTTCGCTCACGCAAATCCGCAAAGGCTTTAAATACGGTATCCCGCGACACATGATAAGTCTTACTCAATGCATTGATGGAAGGCAGACTCGTATCGGTACGATACTTTCCTACCAAAATATCCTGTTCGATGAGGTCCGACAGTTGCTTTACCTTGGTAGACTGTTGCCCGAATTTTATATTCTTTTCCATATCAATACTTTATCTGTGCTGAACTATCCTGATACAAAGGAAAAGATTTTACACAAGACCACAAAAGTATTATCTATGTTTAAGAACAGATTTTAGAAAAAAGGCATAAAAAAAAGAGATTACCACGATAGTAATCTCTTTTCGTACACCCTCAGGGATTCGAACCCTGGACCCACTGATTAAGAGTCAGTTGCTCTACCAACTGAGCTAAGAGTGCATTCAAACTTTCTGGAGGTTCCTGGCGGATTCGAACCGCCGTACACGGTTTTGCAGACCGCTGACTAAGCCACTCATCCAAGGAACCAGAAGTTCTCTCTTTCTAATTTGCGAGGTTCCTGGCGGATTCGAACCGCCGTACACGGTTTTGCAGACCGCTGACTAAG
>OJQK01000021.1_pt1 | contig 134574 bp, 123 predicted proteins | sample 1598741 | NCBI WGS metagenome assembly OJQK01 (sample SAMN03922511, study PRJEB24848) | human gut metagenome | isolation source: stool sample | host: Homo sapiens | place: Germany | collected 2010-02 | reverse complement strand
CATTTTATTTACTGCCAGAGCCGCTTAGGCTGGGCTAATTTTTAACGAACTATTGTTTTTTGATAAACGTATAATGAATATAATCCGTATTATGTTTAATTAGAAAAATAGCATTCTCTCCTCTTTATAAAAATGCGTTCAAAATTTTATAGAAGCGGAAATTTCATTACGAAAGAATAATTCTCGTTCTGTCTTTAGGATTCTCGTATGTGTTTTTTCTTCTTCAGTTCTTTGAGAGTCAGACATTATTTGTTCTTACGCTTTTTCTTGCGGGAAATATTAATAAAGGTTTGTATATATTAAGAAGGAATCGAGCACTTCTTTAGTTGAAACAAAAGCCAAGTGATACACAACTCAGATTTTTATTTGTTTGAAGGGTAATCCAATTTATGCTGGTACATGAATTCCTCCTGGTAAATTTTACGTTAACCCGAAATTCTCAGCTAAACCTTGATGATAGGCTGAATCCGGGTCAACGTAATAATCTGAGGGGTAAATCCGATAAATTTATATCTTTGCCGGAAAGAAAATCAGCAAAAGTTATGGAAACCAGCGGTTACCGTCTCCTTCTTCCTGAAGGGACATTGGATTATTTCATCATTTCGGATGTAAAGGAAAGCAGTACGGAAATAGTGATTTACCTGGAGGAGAAGAACGAAGTTCCCGGTGAATACTCAAACATGCAAGTAGAAAGCAAAGGCTTTTATGAACCGGTAGTAGTTCAGGATTTCCCGATTCGTGGCAAGAAGCTTTTCCTGAACATCCGCCGTCGCCGGTGGATTGTAAAGGATGAGGGACGCTATGTGAGCCGTAACTGGAAACTGGTTGCAGAAGGCAGCCGCATGACGCATGATTTTGCGTCTTTTTTAAAAGAACTATATTGATACCCTTCCTGTAAGCTGCAAGCTTCTGGGTCTTCTCTTCGGGGTGAACGGTGAACTTCTTAAACGTCAGTACCGCAATCATCTGAGCGGTTACATGAGCTGGAACCAGCTGTCCCATGCGGAAGAATGGGTGCTCTTCGAAAAGAACATCGGCCCGTATGTAGGCATTGATGAAGTCAGCCTGTCACAGGGCGAACTATATACAATCCTGATAAACAAGGAGAAAAGAGGACGTTCGGGAAGCATCATTGCAATCATAAAGGGTACGGACGTCAGGACTGTCACATCCGTCCTGCTAAAGCTTTCCAGACGCAGACGCTTCCAGGTCAGGGAAATAACCCTTGACATGGCTCCGAACATGGAACAGACGGCACGTATCTGCTTCCCGGCCGCGTGCCGCGTGACGGACCGTTTCCACGTGCAGAAGCTGGCTTATGAAGCGGTTCAGGAAATGAGGGTGAGGGCACGCTGGGAAGCCCTGGATGAGGAATCCATACAGATGGCACATGCCAGGGCATGCAGAAAAATATATCATGCTCCGGTATTTGAGAACGGGGATTCAAGAAAACAGCTGCTGGCCAGAAGCATCTATCTTCTCTACAAAAAAGAATCCTTATGGACCGAATCACAGCGCGTGCGTGCCGGTATTCTCTTCAGAGAGTATCCTGATATAAAGAAAGCATACTATCTTTCCATGAGACTGGGACTGATTTACCATCAGTGCAGACATAAGGACGTGGCATTGACAAGACTTGCAAGGTGGTATGATGAAGTGGACAAATCAGGCTTCCTTGCCTTTGGAAGAGTGGCAAGATCCATACAGACACATTATCTGGAAATCATAAACTTCTTTGAAAAGCGTTCCACAAACGCTGCATCTGAATCCTTTAATGCTAAAATAAAGAACTTTCGTGCGCAGTTCAGAGGAGTAAAGGATAAGGCGTTCTTCTTGTTCAGATTAGCTAAAATTTATGCCTAAACAATGAAGCCCTCAGGTTTTTACGTTGACCCCTGATTCAGGAAGAATTCTTGTTATATACAGACAAACAAAAACCCTCCGCAGGTATCCTTTTGAGGAAATTCCTGCGGAGGGTTTGTTTTTATATAGAAGATAGGGAAACCCCGCTGACTTAGTTGCGGAACTTCAATGCATCTCCTTCGCGTTCTACGATGATCGGTTTTTCGCGGTTCACTTCCTGTGACAGAAGCTTCTTTGACAAATCGTTCAGCAAGTAGCGCTGGATGGCACGTTTTACCGGACGTGCACCGAATTCTGGGTCATAACCTGCAGTAGCCAGGAAGTCGACAGCAGCATCTGTCATCTGCAAAGTCACTCCATTGCCTTCCAGCATCTTCCGGATACCGTTGATTTGCAGGCGGACAATCTGTTCGATTTGCGGCTTGTTCAGCGGCTGGAACATGATGGTCTCGTCAATACGGTTCAGGAATTCCGGACGGATGGTCTTCTTCAGCATGTTCATCACTTCTTTCTTGGTCTCTTCTACAATCTGGTCGTGGTTCTGGTCGTTAATTTTCTCGAACTGACTCTGAATGTAGGCGCTTCCCAGGTTAGAAGTCATGATGATGATGGTGTTCTTGAAGTTCACCGTACGTCCCTTGTTGTCGGTCAGACGTCCGTCGTCCAGTACCTGCAACAGGATATTGAACACATCCGGATGAGCTTTTTCGATTTCATCGAACAGTACGACAGAGTACGGTTTCCGGCGTACGGCTTCAGTAAGTTGACCACCTTCATCGTAACCTACGTATCCCGGAGGCGCACCAATCAAACGTGACACGGTATGCTTTTCCTGATACTCACTCATGTCGATACGCGTCATCAGCGATTCATCGTCGAACAGGTATTCTGCCAGTGCCTTGGCCAGCTCGGTCTTACCGACCCCCGTCGTACCCAGGAAGATGAATGAACCAATCGGACGTTTCGGGTCTTGTAGTCCGGCACGGCTACGGCGTACGGCATCGGCTACGGCTTCGATGGCTTCGTCCTGTCCGATAACCCGCTTGTGCAGCTCATCTTCCAGGTGAAGCAGCTTCTCTCTTTCGCTTTGCAGCATCTTGCTTACCGGTATGCCCGTCCAGCGAGAAACTACATCGGCGATGTCTTCAGCCGTTACCTCTTCCTTAATCAAGGCACTGTCACCCTGCTTCTTCTTCAGATCTTCTTGGATAGACTTGATTTCGTTCTCCAGTGCCTGAAGCTTTCCGTAGCGGATTTCAGCTACACGTCCGTAATCACCTTCACGTTCTGCCTTGTCGGCTTCGAACTTCAGTTGTTCGATTTCCTTCTTGTTCTGCTGAATCTTGTTCACCAGTTCCTTCTCACTCTGCCATTTAGCCTTGTAAGAAGTCTCCTGTTCCTTCAGTTCTGCAATCTCCTTGTTCAGCTGAGCCAGTTTAGCCTCGTCCTTTTCACGCTTGATAGCCTCACGTTCAATTTCGAGCTGCTTCAACCGACGTTCAATCTCATCCAGTTCTTCCGGAAGCGAATCACGCTCCATACGCAGTTTGGCTGCCGCTTCATCCATCAGGTCGATGGCCTTATCCGGCAAGAAACGGTCGGAAATGTAACGGTTGCTCAGTTCCACTGCCGCGATGATGGCTTCGTCTTTGATACGCACCTGATGGTGGTTCTCGTAACGCTCCTTCAATCCACGCAAGATGGAGATAGAGCTGGCCGTATCCGGTTCGTCTACCATGACTGTCTGGAAACGACGTTCCAATGCCTTATCCTTTTCGAAATACTTCTGGTATTCATCGAGGGTAGTGGCACCGATGCTCCGCAGTTCACCACGGGCCAGGGCCGGTTTCAGAATGTTGGCGGCATCCATGGCACCTTCCCCTTTTCCGGCACCCACCAGCGTGTGGATTTCATCGATAAAGAGGATGATGTTTCCGTCGGACTTCGTCACTTCGTTGATAACCGATTTCAGACGTTCCTCAAATTCACCTTTGTATTTGGCACCTGCAACCAGCGCACCCATATCCAGTGAGAACAGCTGCTTGTTCTTCAAGTTCTCCGGCACATCTCCACGCAGGATTCGTTGTGCCAGTCCCTCTACGATGGCCGTCTTACCCGTACCCGGTTCACCAATCAGAATCGGGTTGTTCTTCGTACGTCGGCTCAAAATCTGCAATACCCGTCGGATTTCCTCGTCACGGCCGATAACCGGGTCAAGTTTTCCGCTTCGTGCAGCTTCAATCAGGTTGATGGCATATTTGTTTAATGACTGATAGGTATCTTCACTCGACTGTGAGGTGACTTTCTGTCCCTGACGCAGTTCCTGAATGGCAGCCCGCAGTTCCTTGTCGGTAAGGCCCGCATCTTTCAGGATGGTGGCCACCGTACTTTTCACATTCAGCAGTGCCAGCAACAAGGCTTCCAGTGACACATATTCATCACCCAGTTCCTTAGATACTTCCACGGCTTTCTGCAATACCTCGTTGGCGCTTCGGCTCAGGTAAGCTTCCCCACCTGAAACTTTCGGCAGTGAGGCAATTTGTCTGTCGAGTACGGTTTCTATCTGCTGGCCGTTTATACCGAGTTTCTGGAAAATGAAGTTCGTTACATTTTCGCCCACCTTCAGCAAACCTGCCATCAAATGTTCCGGCTCGATGGCCTGCTGTCCACGGCTCTGTACCAGATTTACCGCTTCCTGCACTGCCTCTTGCGATTTGATTGTAAAGTTGTTAAAGTTCATAAATGGTCTCCTTTCTCGTTATTAGTTGTGGTTTCTTATTATTTTCATTTCGTTTGTCGCAGCCCGTCCTGTATGTTTGCAGGCTTGCTGTGACGCTTAGTTTAATTCAAATTCTTTGCCACAGCTTGTAAAGGATAAAAAACTGACGAATTGTCATTTTGTGATGCTTTTACACTGAAAATCTGTCAGTTATGTGTCGCTTTTTGTCAGCTTGGAAAACGCAAGTGCGTTTCGGTTCAAACGCAAGTACATTTGACATGAAACGCAAGTGCGTTTTATCTTAAACGTACTTGTGTTTTCTTTTAAACGCAAAGGCGTTTTTTTGAGAGAAAAGAGAAAATTTATAACTAACTAAAAATCAGCTTCTTTTACGATGTGTAGTTTTTCTCCAGTCACCGGATGTATGAACTCCAATGCGGCGGCATGCAGATACAGACGGTCGGACGGCTGACCGTAGAGGTCGTCGCCTACAATCGGATGGTTCAATCCCTCCGGATGGGCGGCATGTACACGGAGCTGATGGGTACGTCCCGTATGCGGATAGAATGTGACCCGTGTTTTTCCGTTCTTGCGTTCCAGTACCCGATAGGAAGTGACGGCCCGTTTCCCGTATTCCCGGCTCACCATCTGGCGCGGACGATCCATCGGGTTCGGACAGATGGGCAGGTCGATGATGCCTTCGTCAGTTTCCAGTTCTCCTTCCAACAGGGCCGTATAGCGCTTTTGGATAAGACGCGTTTCGAAAAGTGCCTGAAGTTCCTTGTGTATCTCCTTCGTTTTGGCTGCGAGCAGCAGGCCGGAGGTAGCCATGTCCAGACGGTGCACGATGAGCGGACCGGTGGCCTTGGGGTAAAGGTTGTGCAAGCGCTGGAGAATGGAATCAAGGTCGTTCTTGCCCGGTACGGAAAGCATACCTGCCGGCTTGTGTACCACCAGAAGCCACTCGTCCTCGTAGAGAATCTCCAGTGCCGTCTGGCGGTGCACATCCTCCTCCAGCGGGTTCGGTTCCATGTCCAGTCCCACGAGCATGTGTTTCAGAATCGGTTCACATTTCCCTTTGCACGACGGATAGAAATGTCCTTCGCGGCGAATTTCATCCTTGGGTGACATGCCCCACCAGAATTCACCCATAGCCAATGGCTGGAGCTGATGCAGGTAAGCATACTGAAGCAATTTAGGGAGTGCGCATTCTCCTGCACCGGCCGGCGGTGTCTTTTGCGGAGTAGAGCGGAAAATCTCGCATAAATCTTTTACTTCCCCTCGTGCGTTGAGCATGCGGAACTGGGCGAACAGACGCAACTGGAGAGCCGCCGAACGAGTTTTCCGTTCGTGGCGCAAGGCCTGAATCTCTTGCTCGAGTGCTTGAAAAGCCTCTCCGGCCGCTTGTACCTTCTCTTTCAATCTCCGTTCCAACCGTTTGAACTCCGCTTTTTGAAACTGGCTTTCGCGCGACATCGCTTCCGCTTCTTCGGGTGAAACACCTTCCTTCCGACGTTGTTCACGGAGGGTTTTCGCCTCTTTCAGCTTCTGTTTTTCAGAAGCCAGCATGGCTTGTGCCTCTTCTTCCGCCTTCTTCCATTCCTCCCGAGCCGAGCAGTATGCCTCGCTGGCCTCCATGGCGGCAATCCGGTGGTTGATGCCGGAAATCTCCGCTTCCTCGATACGGAAAAACCCGTTGGGTTGCAGGAGGTCGTACACTGGTGGTACGAAAAACGCATGGTGGTTACTTCCAGCCAGGTTGCCCGAAAAAGCGGCCAGGTAACCCAGTTTCCCTTCGGTATCCTTTATCACCAGTACTCCGAACATCTTTCCCTGACGAAGTTCCTCTTGCCAGTCATCCCGTGTGAGCAGATACTGACGCACCTCGTCGGCCGCCAGTCGGGTGAGCGGGTGAGGGGTGTAGTGGAAAGGAAAGGTGAAAGCTTTCGGTAAGGCGATGCCTTCGATTGGGGTATGGAAGGAATGTATCATGGTGAAATATTGAGTTCATTTTTATTGCGGGGGCAAAGGTACGAATAAAATGGCTTCTATAGAAATGAAGGTATATATATCCTATATGATGTATCTTATGACTGTTTTTGTACAATGGATAGAAGAAAAATGTATTTTTGTAAATGTTACAATGTACATGAACTTTCACAGAGTTATTAATCTGAGTCACAAATTCCATATTTCCTGTGATGAAACGACTTAAAATCCTATGAAAACAGAAAAGAAAAACATTCTTCGCCTGCTTATCGCTCTGGTAGTGGTAATAGGCGTGGTGTATGCTTCGTTGCCCTACTACGCCCGTCAGGCACTCATTCACTGGATGCCCGTCATCGATGACCTGGGAACCTTTCACCGGCATACGGTACACCACAATCCTGACGACGTGTGGCACTGGCCCCTTTCAGCTGATTATAACCGCTTCCAACTGGCGGAGAAGGATACGCACTATCTGGACAGTTTGCGAACCGTGTCCTTCCTCGTCATCCGTCGTGACAGCATTGTCTTCGAAAGTTACCGTGACGGGTGGAACGATACACTGACCTCAAATATCTATTCTGCTACAAAGACCATTGTGGGACTACTGGCAGGTATTGCCCTTGACGAAGGAAAGATTCATAGTCTGGACGATCCCGTATCGCGCTACATACCTGCCTATACAAAAGGAATGCAGGCTGACGTCACCCTGCGCCATTTGCTGACCATGAGTGGAGGCATGGCGTGGGATGAGTCGTACGCTTCGCTCTTTTCTGTCACAACGCACGGTTATTACGGCAACGATCTTTATGACTTGGTGACGGGCCTGGAGGTGGTTGACCGTCCCGGTGTGCAATATTCCTACCGTAGTGGTGAGACGCAACTGTTAGCTTTCGTTATTGAAGCAGCCACCGGGCAAACACTAAGTGACTATGCCGAAGAGAAGCTCTGGCGTCCGATGCAGGCCGAACGGGATGCCTATTGGTTGTTGGACAAAAAAGACGGTGACGAAAAAGCTTTCTGTTGCTTTCATACCACGGCCCGCGATGTAGCCCGTTTCGGAAGCCTCTTGTTACATCGTGGCAATTGGCACGGCCGCCAGCTGGTATCCGAAGCCTATATGGACGAATTGATGCGTCCCGCTTCGTACCTGAAAGATCAGTGGGGAAAGGACTCACTCAGCTATTATGGTTTCCAAACGTGGGTGATGGATTATCACGGTATGCGTTGCCCTTACATGCGCGGTATGCTGGGGCAATACATCATCGCTATTCCCGATTTGGATGCCATTGTCGTGCGCCTGGGCCGTAAGCGTTGCGATGTATATAATCGTGAGATTACGACTGATATTACACGGTATATGGATATAGCTATGAAGATACTGAACGGAAAATGATGCGTACTGTCAGTTATTGGTAACCAGTGTGTATGGCACTATGTGTGAATGTTTTTTCAGATATAAGAACAAAATTACAGCTGAATCTGAATCCTGTTTCCATTTACACAAAATTCTGGACAGTGTCGAAAAAGGTTACCTCCGCAATATAAATGAGTTATTTGAACGCAATTTATAGCAGAACGCTGCAAATGGCACAGTTGCCAAGTCATTACCTCAAAATCGGGTAATTCTCCCAAAGTCCTTTGTATAAGGACAGTTTGCGGTGCTGCTGTTCGTAAGCATTTTTCATTTCCTGTATCTGCTTGGCATGTTGTACCTCTCGTTGTACGGCTTCTTCTTCAAGTTCTTTTATGCGGTTTTGCAAATCTTCATTCCTGCGTTCAAACTCTTTCAGTTTACCACCACCGAAAATAGAACCGACCTTTGCCACGAATGCGGCTTTCGCTTCCGTCTTGGCTGCTTCCAGTTTTTCCGACTTGACTTCCTTTGTCAAGCTGTTGCTCTGCCTGTTGCTGTTCTGTATGTAACTGTTGTACAATGGCTTCTAGTTTACTCGTCTGCCGTATCAAATTACGGTAGTATTGGGCTGTTGTCGTATGCCGTGCTTCCGAACCACGTACGTCTCGTTGCAATCCGTATTTTTCCATTGCTTTTGCATAACTGTCGTGGTAGGCGACCAGTTTCTCACGTGTAAATAAATCAACGGCACACAGGCGCACGGTATTGTTTTTTTGCGTTGCCTTTCGTCTGCTTTTTCTTGGCTTTCCTGCGTTTTCCTGTTATTATCAGTCCGACTGTGGCATGAATGTGCGGTGTGTATCCATGTGCAGGACTGCTGAAGTAGTATTATTGGGTAATGATAGGAAAACCGTACTTTTGTTTTAATCTGCTGCAATTCGGCGGATATTCCAGAGATTTTACGTAAGTCTGTATAAGGAATATACCTCTTTGAAATCAAGAGAGTTAGAAGAATTACCTCATTTTTAGGTAATGAGTTGGCAACCGTTCTATTTGCCGTGGTCTGCATTGTTTTGCTTGTTTAGGTAACTCTTATTTGGATGCAAAGGTAATAAAAAAGCTCATAAGGAAGAAAAAGAAAATTTATCTTTCTTATGAGCTTTAGAATTGAAATCATTAGTGTCCCGTTAAAATGGGACGAGTTAAACAATTAATCAAAAAGCCCCGGAATCAGGGGATTATTTAGATCTTTGACAAAGTAAATCGGTATTCTCCGTAATGAGATGGATATGCGATTAGGTGGCAGCTTGTGGCATTTTGCTGTCCCAATCTTTCATACTCTGGGAATATCGTTTTGCATGGCAACGCAAAGTAAAGACAAGGTTGGCAAAAGCCAATCACCTTGTGCATGCGTGGAAGCATTTGGCACCGATATGGAAGCCTGTGGCGTTATTATATGAAGTGACACTGCAAAATGGTTGCAAAAGCTAAATTGTAAATAAAGCTATTTCATTCGTGACCTTATCCTGCTTAAACTTGTCTGCGTAATGCCAAGATACGAGGCTATGCTGCCCAATGGCAGCCGTTGCAAGAGTTCCGGATCCATCTCAACCAGTTGCCTGTAACGCTCTGAGGCGATAGCTGAGAGCATGGAGATTAATCGTTGTTCAGTCTCCAAAAGTTCCATTTCCGCATACCGTCGTCCCCAATTAGCAATATGCAAATCTTCCAAAAACAATTCCTGCAATTTCTTCCTCTTCAAGACATACAGAACAGAATCCTCCATCAGTTCCATTGTCTCATATCCAGCCTCGTCGTTTACATATCCTTTCATAGAAACAATGGTAGCACCTTCCTTGCCTATCCAAAACGTAATTTCTTTTCCGTCAACATAAGTAAAAGCCCTGACAATACCCTGTTTAATGAAAAATATATCTTTCTCTACCTTGTTTATTTCCAATATATGAAATCCTTTAGGCAATGTAATCTCTGACATACAACGATGCAATTTGTCTAAAGACTTTTCAGGCAGAGGGTATCTTAAACTTAAAATCTGTTCCAGTTTCATACTCCATCAACACTTATCACCCTGCGAAGGTAACAAAAAGATGCGTCATAAATCAGGAAGCATGTCTCTTTTTGTCAAATGCGAAATCATTTTTTGCCAAATGTAAAAAGGTTTAGTGTAAGATGTACCTACTTTTGCATCAAACTTTAACACGGAATAATATGGAACATGATTTTTTGGAGATTATTAAGACGCGACGCAGTTGTCGTAAATTTCAGGACAGACAAATTTCTCGCGTGGAATTGGATGCCGTACTTGAAGCAGGAACTTACGCACCTTCAGCAGGAGGGCGCCAAAGTGCGTTTATCGTAGCTGTGCAGAATAAAGAGCAGCGCAAAAAACTGGCTGCAATGAATGCGGCAGTAATTGGATCCAAATCAAATCCTTTTTACGATGCTCCCACTTATGTATTGGTTTTTGCTCCCTCAAATGCTCATACTGCTATCGAGGATGGAACTTGTGTGCTTGAAAATATGATGCTTGCAGCTCATGCCTTGAACTTGGGAAGCTGTTGGATTCATAGAGAGAAAGAAATGTTCATCACGGATGAAGGGAAAGAGATGATAAGGTCATGGGAGCTGCCTGACGGACTGATGGGCATCGGTGCTTTGGCGTTGGGCTATCCTGATGGCAAACCAGCGCCTGCCGTCACACGAAAAGAAGGGTATTACCGTATAATTAGATAAAAATGTCACACGATTTACTTAAGGCGATTTTTTATGAATTGGATTATCTTATTATTGGCCGGACTCTTTGAAGTAAGCCTGACTTTTTGTTTGGGGAAGACTCGGGCCGCATCCGGTTTCGAGTTCTATCTTTGGGGTGGAGGTTTTCTTGTCTCCACAATATTAAGCATGACGCTGCTTGCCAAGGCCGTACAAACGTTGCCGTTAGGCACAGCTTATGCCATTTGGACGGGTATCGGGGCGGTAGGTACGGTCCTGATAGGTATTTTTGTCTTTAAGGAGCCGGCCACACCGATACGGCTTTTCTTCTTGTTCACGCTGATAGCGTCTTTGATAGGTTTGAAGATTGTTTCTTACTGAAAGGGGAATACATGAAATATGAATTGAAAGCCAACCAGGGTATTCCGGCTTCATTGCTGGTCATGCTTTCCATTGCAACCGGATTATCAGTCGCCAACTGTTACTATAACCAGCCCTTGTTGGGCAGTATAGCCACAGATTTTAAAATAAATGATTTATCCGCCAATGCGGTAGCGACCTTAACGCAAGTCGGCTATATGCTTGGTCTGCTGTTTGTCATTCCATTGGGAGACCTGCTTTCACGCCGTAAGTTGATATTAACCAACTACGTTCTTGCAGCCTGCTCTCTGCTGGCGATTGGTACGGCACAGGACATCCGTATCGTATGGGTGGCATCGCTGATAACCGGAGCGACATCTGTCATGCCTCAGTTCTTCATACCGCTTGTGTCTTATCATTCAGCCCCAAGCCATAAGACGCGCAATGTAGGCATCATGCAGTCCTGTCTGTTGGTGGGAATTTTGGGCTCACGGATACTGAGTGGACTGATTGCCAATGCCTGGGGGTGGCGCATGGTGTATTTCATAGCGGCCGGACTGATGACGTATTGCTGGTTGATGATGTACAAAGTGCTTCCCGCATTGCCCGCACAGGCAAAAGAAACATACGGAAGGCTGATGAAGTCGCTATGGCATATTCTGCGGAAATATCCATACCTGCGCATTGCTTCCGCTCGGGCGGCATTGGCTTATGGCGCTTTCTTTGCCTTATGGAGTTGCCTTGCCTTCAAGATGAAGCAAGCCCCTTTTTTTGCCGGAGATGATATCATAGGGGCATTGGGATTTTGCGGATTGGCAGGAGCTGCTACAGTGGTATTCATCAGTAAATATATTCCGATTTATGGAGCCAGACGTTTTTCTCTCATAGGCGGAGTCGTTATGCTGGTGGCTTGGCTGACGGCATGGTGTGGCGGCGACAGCTACGCAGGCATCATCATTGCCATTCTCCTGATTGATGCGGGGATGCAGAGCATTCATTTGGCTAATCAGACCAGTGTGGTAACGCTCGACGCCGAAGCCATCAACCGTGTAAACACGCTGTATATGACCATTTATTTTCTTGGCGGTTCCGTGGGAACGTTTGTTGCCGGCATCTGTTGGGAGCATTTCCTATGGACGGGAACAGCCATAGCCGGATTGACGTTCATTGCCCTTTCCTTACTGGTCAGCTTCACATTTAAAAGAAATAAGATATGAGTACAAAACATCATATTCTATTTGATTTAGACGGCACACTGACCGACTCCTTCAAAGGTATAGCCCACAGTGTGCAATATGCCTTATCTCGCTATGGCATCGTTGAAAACGATTTGCATAAGTTAACCTCGTTCATTGGACCGCCATTGACCTATTCGTTCAGAGAATTTTATCATTTCTCCGATGCACAGGCGGACGAGGCGGTATGATATTACTGTGAATATTTTTCCGAGAAAGGTTGGTGCGAGAACACAGCCTATCCCGGTATCCCGGAGATGTTGAAGACATTGTGTGAAGCAGGCAAGCATCTTTATGTGGCAACCTCCAAGCCCACGGAATTCGCCGTACGGATATTGGAACATTTTGGATTATCCGTTTTTTTCGACCCATCAAGGAGAAGTTTTGATGGGGAGCAGGTTTGTGTTTCGGGCATACCGAAACGGTTCGCTCCCCATGTTTTGGAAGACGCAAAATCCCTAAAAATAGGTATTGCACGACAATTTCAAGCCTTATACCTTTGCAAAAAATTAAAAACAGACATTGTTCGTTATAAATGCAAGTGCTGAAAGAGGACATACGGGGTCGGATATTGACGATTGCCAGGCAGCAATTCGAGAAGAAAGGCTATTCCAAAACTTCAATGCGCGAAATAGCGGAGTTAGCTGGGGTTGGTGTCGGGAATATCTATAACTACTTCACAAGCAAAGATGAATTATTCCATGAAGTGGTCCGTCCTGTTTTGTGCGCTTTGGAAGCTATGCTGCAAGAACACCACGGCATACGGGGCGAAGATATTATGATGATGCGGTCGGAAAAATACCTGAAATCCTGCATTGACGAATATGTTTCGCTTATAGACAAACACCGTTCGCTAATGGAAATACTGTTGTTCCGTGCGCAAGGTTCTTCATTGGAACGCTTCCGTGAGAATTATACCGACCGTTCCACGGAATTGGTTAAGGCGTGGTTCGCGTCCATGCAGCGGAAACATCCCGAAATCAATACGGCTGTGTCCGATTTTATCATTCATTTGCATACGGTATGGATGTTCACGATGTTCGAGGAGCTATTGATGCATTCCGTACCCCGGCAAGAGATGGAGGCTATTTTGCACGATTATATCCTGTTTGAAATCCAAGGTTGGAGGGCTATTATCAAGATATGAGATACAGACAACGTACATACGAACATTCAACCGCATCAGAACGGTTGGTAAGGAGGAAATCTTCACGGAGGTTTCCTCCTTTTTTTATGAACAATTCTGAATATCGTTCACTATTAAACACTCCAAAAATATGAGACAGAAATACGAGTTTAAGAGTATTGTAGCGGAAACATTGCTTATTCCGCTATACATGAGAGCCAAAGAAAGTCGCCGGAATAATCCCATTCTATATGACAAGGCTGCGGAATGGCTGGCGGACAGTTTGGAATACGATTATTCCCAGTTCGACGGGGCAAAGTTGAGCGAAGTGGGATGCGTGGTGCGTGGATGGTATTTTGACTGCGCTGTGCGCCGATTTATTAAAGCACATTCGCATCCGGTCGTGGTCAATGTGGGATGTGGACTGGATACCCGTTTCCAGCGTATCGGAAGTCAGAAAGCAGTCTTTTATGATTTGGATTTGCCTGAGGTCATTGCTCTACGCCGGGATTTGATACCCGAACAGCCGGACAATGTCTATATTGAAGCGTCTTTGTTGGAGACCGACTGGATGGATGACCTGCGCCGGAAACACCCCGAAGCAGAATTTATCTTCATCGTGGAGGGGGTACTGATGTACTTCTACGAGAAGCAAGTAAAATCCTTCCTGCATCACGTGGCAAGCCGTTTCGGGGGAGGTGAATTGTGGTTTGACGTGTGCGGCACGATAATGAGCCGACATGGTGTGAAGCCCGATTCGCTCCGCAAACACGAGGCTCAAATCCGTTCCGGCATAAGCAACGGGTATGTGGTGGAACAATGGGAACCGTCTTTAAAGCTCATTGAACAGGCTAACTATATGAAGTTCTTCCGTTCACGCTGGGGATTCTTCTTCGGGCAGATATTGGGGCGCATCCCTTGGCTCTGCTACAAATTCAGTTCATTGCTCGGATATAAAATCACATCAAAATAGCGTAATAACAATGGAAAAATCAAAAAAGAAAAAAGGTTTGTCCCGTCTGTTCGAGATAGCGGGACAAAGGAAAGGTCTGCTTATATTGGCAGGTCTGCTGTCGGCTGGCAGCGCGGTGTGTATGCTTGTGCCTTATTGGGCAGTTTATGAAATTTTGAAAGAGTTGCTGTCGAATGGCTCCAATCTTTCCGCTTTGGACGGAACGGACATGATGCGTTGGGGATGGATTGCATTTGGAGGGCTTGTTGGCGGATTGATATTGCTCTATGCCGCCCTGATGTCCTCACATGTGGCTGCATTCCGTATCTTGTATGGGTTGCGTGTCCGTCTTTCTGAACATATCGGCAAACTGCCTTTGGGATATTTGAACAATACCTCTACGGGAGCCATCAAGAAAACAATGGACCAGAATATCGAGAAAATAGAGGGCTTCATCGCCCATACCATTCCGGATTTGGTCAATGTAATGGCAACGGTAGTGGTAATGCTGGTCATCTTTTTCTCGCTGGATGTGTGGCTGACAGTCGTGTGCCTGGCCGTTGTGGTGCTTAGCTTATTCCTGCAATTTTCCAATTTCATGGGAAAAAGGGCAAGGGAGTTCATGGCCATCTATTACGATGCGCAGGAAAAGATGAGCGCGTCCGCCGTGCAGTATGTACGGGGAATGCCCGTCGTCAAGATATTCGGGCAAAGCGTCCGCTCATTCCGCCAGTTCAATACCGAGATTCAGGCATACAAGACATTCGCCTTGAAATGCTGTGACACATATCAGAACGGTATGATAGCATTTACCGTCTTGCTTAATTCGATGGTTACGTTTATTCTTCCTATGGGTATTCTGCTGATGCAAGCCAGTCCGCAATCCTTGTCATTGGCGGTAGTATGGCTGTTCTTCATTATCATGGGACCGGGTATGGCTTCCCCCGTTTATAAACTGACATTCTTGGGAGGTAATACGCGCGACATCGATGAAGGTGTAAACCGTATCGACCGCATACTTGAAAAGAAACCTGTGCCGGAGCCGGTACATCCGCAAGTGCCTGCTGCTTACGATGTAGAGTTCCGTCATGTATCATTCTTCTACGAAAACACGGAACAGGGAACACGAACGGAAGCCTTGCGTGATGTCAGCTTCAAAGCTCCACAAGGAAAGATAACCGCCCTTGTCGGTCCTTCAGGAAGCGGAAAATCAACGGTTGCCAACCTAATACCCCGGTTCTGGGATGTGGAGCAAGGGGAAATTTGTATAGGAGGCATTGACATTCGTCAGATAGATACGGCAAAACTGATGGACATGGTTTCATTTGTATTTCAAGACACTTTCCTTTTTTACGACACATTATATGAGAACATTGCCGTAGGTTCTCCAGATGCTACAAAAGAAAAGGTAATAGCCGCTGCGAAAGCTGCCCAATGCCACGATTTCATAGAGCGTTTGCCGCAAGGCTACGAAACAAGGATAGGCGATAAAGGTGTATTCCTGTCCGGCGGTGAAGCCCAACGGATATGTGTAGCTCGTGCCATATTGAAGAATGCTCCGATACTGGTGTTGGACGAAGCCACTGCCTTCGCTGACCCTGAAAACGAGCATAAAATGCAGATGGCTTTGCAGTCGCTGATAAAGGATAAAACGGTCATTGTGATTGCCCATCGCCTTTCTTCCATCATCTCCGCACATCAGATTGTCGTCATGAAAGAAGGACGCATTGTGCAATGCGGAAAGCATGAACAGCTGTCCGTGACGGAGGGTGTATATAAAAATATGTGGGATGCCTATACGAGCGCATACCATTGGACATTGAACAAAAACTAAAAGCAATATGAGAAAGAAGAATTTCTTAAACAAGGTCTTGCAAAACACAAGTTGTCCGCAAGGATTTTGGGGACGGATGATTTTGCGAGGGATGAATCGTTTTCATGCATCTTTAGCCAATCGTGGCATGAAGCAAGTGGAATGGCAGCCTGAATGGAATGTGCTTGATATAGGCTGCGGCGGCGGTGCGAATTTGAAATGCCTATTGAATTTATGCCCAAAGGGAAACATCTACGGCATAGACCTGTCAGAAGAAAGTGTTTCATTCGCCCAAAAGTACAATGCAAAAGACTTGGATAAAAGATGCTTCATACAACAAGGGAATGTTTGTTCATTACCTTATGAGGATGGATTCTTTAATGCTATCACGGCTTTTGAAACGGTCTATTTTTGGTCGCCTGTAAACATAGCGTTGTCTGAAGTGGCGCGTGTTCTCCGAGAAGGAGGTTGTTTCCTTATTAGTCTGGAAGCGAGCGACCCCGAACTTGGAAAAATGTGGACGGAACGGATAGACGGTATGGTTGTCTATACTCCGGCAGAATTGGAAGAGCGGTTGCATGAAGCCGGATTTTCATCCATCAGAACAATCCGTAAAAAGGAAGAAATACATATTATAGCATATAAATAAAATAAGATATGAATGCAATAAAGAATATTACAATAGGTCACACGGAAAGACTTTACAAGCCGGTGGGTTACACCATGCTTGCCAACTTAGTGAATATAGTACCGTTTTGTCTTTCTATAGAAGCGATACGTATCATTTTCAGTGCATTTGACGGGAGCGGACAGCCGCTTGACACGACCCGCCTGTGGTGGATATTCGGCATTATGGCTGTTTATATGCTGGTCATGGCTTTGGCAGAACGGGCATCCTACCGAGCCAATTTTAGAGGAGCATACGAAATGAGTGCTTCCGGGCGTTTGTCGCTGGCGGAGCACTTGCGGAAACTATCGTTGGGCTTTTTGTCGAAACGTGATCCGGGTGATTTGTCGTCTATGCTTGTTACGGACTTCATGATGGCAGAAACCGGAATTTCGCACCACCTGCCCCAACTTATGGGTGCCATAGTCATGCCCGTACTGGCTTTTGCTTCGCTTGTATGGATAGATTGGAGGATGGCGGTCAGTATGTTTGCCGCCTTGCCGCTTGCCTTGCTCGTCCTGTGGGTAAGCACAAAGGCACAGCGGAAGTTAAGCGGCAGGCAAATTCAAGCAAAAATAAATGCTGGAAATCGGTTGGAAGAATACTTACAGGGTATTCGTGTAATGAAAGCGTACAATCTGATAGGTGACCGCTTTGTCAGGTTGCGCGATGCGTTTGCAGAACTTCGCCGTGCTTGCATCCGTCAGGAAGCCTTGTTAGGCCCGTTCGTCTTGTTGAGCATCACTTTGGTACGTGCTGGGCTGACAATGATGGTATTATGTGGAACTTATCTTCTGTTGGGAGGAAAACTTTCAATCCTTGTATTCGTGCTATTCCTTGTGGTCGGTTCTCGTGTGTTCGACCCGCTGACTTCCGCCCTGACAAACTTTACCGAGTTCCGCTATTTTTCCATTGCCGGTGGACGCATCCTTTCCTTGATGAACGAGCCGGAGATGAAAGGAGAACGGCAATCCCCGGCAGCGGGCGACATCCGGTTTGAACACGTATCGTTTGCCTATCAAGACAAGGAAGTGTTGCATGATATAAACATTACGCTCCCGAAAAACTCCTTGACGGCTCTTGTCGGTCCTTCGGGAAGCGGGAAAAGTACGGTAATGAAGCTTTGCGCCCGTTTCTACGACCCACAGAAAGGATGTATCTTTTTCAATGGTGTTCCGATGAATGAGATAAATCCAGAAAGTCTGATGAGCCACATCTCTATGGTATTTCAGGATGTCTATCTGTTTCAGGACACCATACGCAACAATATCCGTTTCGGTAAAACGGATGCGACGGAAGAAGAAATTATAGCCGCAGCTAAAAAAGCCTGTTGCCATGATTTCATCATGCGGTTGCCCAAAGGATATGACACCTTGGTAGGCGAAGGAGGGTGTACCCTTTCGGGCGGAGAAAAGCAACGCATATCCATAGCCCGTGCCATGCTGAAAGACGCACAAATCATCCTGCTTGACGAAGCGACCGCCTCACTTGACCCCGAAAATGAAGTGGAAGTACAGAAAGCCATAGACACACTCATCAAAGGGCGTACTGTCATCGCCATTGCCCACAGACTTAAAACTATTAAGGGCGCAGACCAAATTATCGTGTTGGATAACGGACGGATAAGGGAAAAAGGTACGCATGAAACATTGATGCAGGCTAAAGGGTTGTATGCCCAACTATGGAACATTCAGGAACAAATCTCAGGATGGAAACTGTAAAAAGCGGCATAGAAATCAATAGGATGTCTGTTTTTATAAAGCAGGCATCCTTTCAAATAATAGATTCTTAAATGAATTTACGGAATAAAGTGTTAGTAGGATATTTTATTTTAGTTGTACTTATCGGCTTTATGGCATCAATTCTGATACACGAGCGACATCGAATATCAGAAATTGATTCACAAAACAGCGAAATACAACAAGCTATACGTGATATTCACAATGTCCATCGATATATCACTCGGCTTACCATGTTGGGAGAGAGTGTCATTGATTGGAACAGAACAGACTGTAGTCATTACCGTATCCAACGTCTGTGTACAGATAGTCTGTTGCAAGCATTGAAGTTTCATTGTGCAGCATACGTGCATCCAGTGCAGATAGACACTCTTCGCTCTCTACTGGCAAGCAAAGAGGAACATCTGCGGCATATCATGTCGGTATTTGAACGGCAGGAAGAAGCCGACAGCCTTTTAGTGAATCTCTTGCCAGAAGTAGCTAAACGTGCTACCCGTTTACAGAAAAAGCCCCTGCAAACGCATTGTGGCTTGTAGGGGCTTGCAGGGGCTAATCCTAAATCTTACCCAACGAATCAAAGCTCGCCCGGCTTCTCATCCTCCTTTTTCGCCCGCATAGTGCGTGCTTTTGAGATAGCTTTCTGACGCTCAATCATTGCGTTCACGTGGTCGATGAAAGTAGCATATTCCGCATCACCATTTATCATTGCCAACGCATTGACGGTATCAACCAATGAACGGTAAGCTGCTTCTGCGGCGGTGCGGGTTTCCTTCACGATACCCACCTGACGGGCAGCGTCGGCTTCCGTGCGCTGGGCGGCTGCGGCAAGGAAAGCGTTTTCTTTCGTTTTTAAATCCGTAATCCATACATCAAGATTCAACGCGGTGCGCTTGTTCGAATCGAGCGCTTCAAGGTCTTACAACAGATTGTGCAGTACGCCGCTTTCTTCTGTTTGAGCTAACTTTGTCGGATCACCGTACTTGTCAAACAACGATTTTGCTTCAGCAGCGTAAGCTGCGATTTCCGCGTCGGGATGGGCGCACATCGCCGTTAGGTAATTGTTGCCACCACGCCAAGATGCGTCACGGGCATCATCCGTCGCGGTCGCCGTGGCGGTGGCGGGATTCGTGAAGGATGCCTTCAACGCATCGTCGAAAGCATCGACAGCGGTGGTAAAATCGTTAGCCTTTGCCTCCAACACGGGATTCGTAGCGGACAGCTGGCTTATCTCGCTTGGGGTTCCTGTCTCCTCGCCGATAGGCAGGTTCGCCGTTTCCGCCACGACCTGTTTCTGATAGCCGAACGACTCCTCGGTGCGAAGGCGGGCAATATTCAATATTGATAATTGTTTCATACGCTTCAATTTTAAGGATGATACGAAAATCTTACGTTGACAAATATAGTCTTTTTTCTTCGTCGGGACAAATTATATGCGGAAAACCAGTCGGCAGTGCCAGTCCTATAGGATTTGTGCCGTCGACTGAGTCGACGATGCTTTTCCTGTAGGATTTGTGCTGTCGACTGAATCAGCAGTGCTTCTCCGCGCCGATTTGTGTTGTTGACTCAGTCGACAGTGCTTCTCCTGCAGAATTTGTGCTGCCGACTGAATCAACAGTGCTTTTCCTGGCGGATTGGAGGTGGCGACTAAATATGCACCTCAACGGAAAAGTGCAGACAGTGCTTCAACGGATGGAACGACATAGTCCGCTCCGGCAGAAATCAGTTCCTCCCGTGAACCATAGCCATACAGCACACCTACGCATTCCACGCTTACTTCGTGCGCTCCAATAACATCATACTTACGGTCGCCCACCATTATGGCTTCCCCTTTTTCGGTAATGCCTGCCTGAGCGAGAAGAGATTGCATTACTTCTGCTTTCCGCATCTTCGTGTGGTCAAGAGAAGAGCCCTCGATTCGCTCAAAATAGCGGGAAAGGTTGAAGTGGCTCAATATCTTCTCGGCAAATGGAGTAGGCTTGGAAGTTGCGACATATAACTTGCGTCCAGTCTCCTGCAAGTGTTTCAGAAGTTCTGGAATGCCCGGATAAACCTTGTTTTCACACCAACCTTTTTCCACGAAATATTCACGGTAATAGCAGACGGCTTCTTTCGCCTGCTCTTCGGAGAAATGATACCTTTCCCTAAAAGAGTCGATTAACGGAGGCCCGATAAAGGGGGTCAACAGGTTGAGGTCATTCTCGATAATACCGTAATGCTTCAAAGCGTGTTGCACTGAGCGGGTGATGCCGGTGAATGGGTCGGTCAGCGTGCCGTCCAAATCGAATAACAGATATTTCTTGTCTTTCATATATAGCTTTTTAGGTTTGCGAAGATAAGGAAAATCGGGGAGCGGGGCAAGGAATCACCGAGAAGATACACGCAAGGAGCAAACGGTCAGGCAAGCCATTCATACCCGTAGATTGCGAACTGCTTTCAAAAGAACTTGCCGTATCCGAACTGTTCGGATACGAAAGGGGGCGTTCAGGAGAGCCGAAAGCAAGAAGCAGGGCTTTTGGGAGGAAGCCGTCGGAGGCACGTTGTTCCTTGACGAGATAGGCAACCTGCCCATAGAAGTGCAGCAGATGCTGCTCCGTGCGTTGGAATCCAAAATGTACAGACCCACGGGCGGCAGCAAGGACAAGCGGGCTGATGTGCGCATCATCGCCGCCACCAACGAAAATTTGCAGGTTGCCATAACTGAAAAGCGTTTCCGGGCTGACCTCTACCAACGGCTGAAAGAATACACCCTGCACATACCGCCGCTGCGCGAGTGCAAGGAGGACATCATACCGCTTGCGGAGTTCTTCCTACAACTTGCCAACGAGGAATTTGAAAAGCAAGTAAAAGGCTTTGACGCGGAGGCAAGAAAACGACTGCTTGCCTATACGTGGGGCGGCAACGTGAGAGAGCTGAAACGGGTCGTGCATTTGGCGGTGCTGCATACCGAGGGCGATACGGTCAACGGCGGACACGTTGGAATTCGATGAAATGCCGCTGACGTCTGACGCTTCACTGGAAATGGACGATATGGAAAAGAAACAGATTATCCGTGCGCTGGAACAGGCGAAAGGCAACCGCAAATTGGCTGCGGCATTGCTCGGCATCGGACGTACCACGCTGTACAACAAGATAAGATTATACGGCATAAAGTACAAGGAATAGACCAAGAACACCACAAGGTTAGAACAGGTTGCCCGACTTCGGAGAGGCAACCCGGCGGCAAGGCTTTCGGAGTAACCCGAAAGGTTTCGAGTAACTCGAAACATACCTTGCTGCTGCCACTTTTCGGCAGTAACCGAAAAGCCTTCGGGTAACTCGAAGGACACCTTGCTGTGCTTTTGAGAGCACAAGAAATCCGTCAGCAAACGGATTGGAAATTGTGCTGTTATTACGGCTCCCAAAGCATCGTTTCCTGATGCCCAAACTGCCCAAAAGAAGAACGGGAATAAGTCTGTGTACAAGTCTGAACCTTAGTTTGAGGATACGGAGAATGAAAGTTATGTTTCCTTTCTTCTGCTATACAGGCAATAGCGTCAGTTCGATGCCTATATGTGCCAATTACAGCCAAAATCAGCTTTATGCCAATAGAGAAATGCAATTTTAGGCAGATACATCTTCGCTTGTTTGCAAACGCATGGAACCAATGGTTTGCAAAAACGATGACGGGCAGAAGCGAACATTCAGAAAATTCATTCTATACAGGTTTGCTGCAACATAGTTTCAATGGTACGCTGATTTATCGTTTTGCTGTCGTACTATCGTACTGGTTTACAACAGCAAAACTTCAAATAAAAGTATCAGCAATGGGGTGCGGATTTTAAGGGGTAGAGCTTGGATGATGTAAATCTGTGGTACAATACATTTGGCTATCAATGTAATAATGAAGCAATAAATAAACAAAAGCGTATGGACATACACACACTGGCCTGCAAACCAGCTCGCGTTCCAACCTGCCTGCCGTCCTGCTTGCCTGCCGACTGGCCCGCCAGCTTACCTGCCTACCGGCACACTGGCAGACAGGCAAACCTTCCAACAGACTAATCCGTCAACAGAAAAGCTTAAATACAATTGAGGAACAGTATGAATTTAAACGCGGGTGCAGTGCTACTGATTTTTCATCACCAAGATGAGCAACTAATGGCAATAATGAAAAGATGTTTGATTTTCTCTATTTTTCAGAAGAATAACTTTGGTAATAAGGGATAAAAACACTACTTTTGCAAATAAGAAAAGCGTTCTTTTGATTAGTGCAGAACATTGCAGAATAGAGAAGCCCGCTGGTTACTATATCGTTACCTGTTAAGCTGATATTCTTTGTAAATTACTTGTTTTCAACGTGTAAGGAGAAGTGGTATGTCTTGCCAGGTGAAAGCTGATTTTCTTGGTGATGCCGCATTCCTTTATCATCTTTCCCATACGCTTGCATATTGACCAATAGTTGAGATTGGGAAATACAAGATTGTTTTCCTGAAAAGCCTTGTAACGCTCGATTATCTGCAAGGGAATATCCTGCAGCTTTACCTGAAACGGTACACCCGTCTTGTGCCGTTTGGAAATAATCCATTTCTCACCGTTTACTTCCACAATCTGGTCGTTGCTTAATTCCTTTATATCCACGAATGAGAGGGCGGTAAAACTGGCGAAAACAAAAATATCACGGAGATAGGAGTTCTTGGGGTCTTTGAACTGAAATTCCATCAATGTTTTCAGCTCATTCTCCGTCAGATATTCACGCTCTTTCGTGTTCGGGCTTATATGGAACTGGGCAAACGGATTTCTCGGTATATGCCCGTTGAAATGTGCCCGCATCACCACACCTTTCAGCCACATGCAGTTTTCCCATATCGAACCGTTGTGCAGTCCGGCTTCGTTGGAAAGGAACACGGCGAACTCCTTGATGAAGTCGGGCGTAAGTTCAGGCATGGAGATGTCGTTCCGCTTGTAATGTGACCTGATGAATGCTGCCACATGGTTTCTTGCCCGTACCCTTGCCATATAGGTAGCCCTGACCCTGTCTTTTCCGACACGCTTCTTGAACACTTCATTTTCCTTGTCGAAAGCGCCGAGCAATGTTTTTTCATACTCACCGCCCAATCCCTGATAGGCATTGCGAACCATTTCTGCCGTTACATAGGCTTCACGGTCGGATATGCGCTGGTAGTGCTTGATGATTTGAGCCTTGATGTTGTCAAGCGCAAGATTGGTTTCCCTCGCTTCTATACTCTTGCCCTTTGCCTTGTTCCCTTTGGCATCCCAAAGCTCTTTCGGGATAGTCCGCTTGCAGCTGAACTGTGCTACCGTACCATTGATTGTAACTCGTCCCATGATGGGGACAATTCCGTTCTTTTCCTTACTGCCGTTCACGTAGAACAGCACCTTGAATGTGCTTCTTGCCATACTCGTTTCTTTTTGGTTGCAAAACTATAAATCAACGAGTTACCTATTGATAAGCAAAACTGCGCAGAACGCCGCAAAATGAAACAGGAACTGTTAAATCTGCACTTTCATCGGGTAATGATTAGGAAACCGTTCTTTTGCTTTAATCTGCTTTAAGACGGTTTTCAACTGTCTGCCCAACTTCTGCGTTTTTCTTCTAACTCCCTAATTATCAAATCCTGTTGCGTTAATCTGCTGCAATTCGGCGGATATTCCAGAGATTTTCCGTAAGTTTGCAGAAACAGTAAATTTCATTTCAGATGAGGAGCATGATTTATCCGGTAGGCATACAGAGTTTTGAAGAGATACGGAAAGGAGACTATTGTTATGTCGATAAGACCGCACAGATTTATCAGTTGGTAAAAACGGGTAAATACTACTTTCTGAGCCGTCCGCGACGCTTTGGGAAAAGTCTGCTTATATCTACGTTGGAAGCTTACTTCCAAGGGAAAAAAGAACTTTTCCATGGCTTGGCTATGGAAACTTTGGAAAAGGAATGGACTACGTATCCTGTATTGCATCTGGATTTGAATGCACAAAAATACGATACTCCGGAAGCGTTGATTCATGTGCTGGAGGAAAATCTACAGTACTGGGAAAGTCTTTATGGGGCTTCGGAGAGTGAAATCGGAGTAGCCCGCCGTTTCAACGGAGTAATTCGCCGTGCGGCCGAAAAGACGGGGAAGAATGTGGTGGTGCTGGTGGATGAGTACGATAAGCCCATGCTCCAGGCTATTGGCAATGAAGCGTTGTTGACTGAGTACCGTAATACGTTGAAAGCTTTTTATGGGGCTTTGAAGTCGATGGATGCATATCTCCGTTTTGCTTTGTTGACTGGTGTGACAAAGTTCAGTAAAATAAGTGTGTTCAGCGATTTGAATAATCTGGAAGATATTTCCTTGCAGCAGGCTTACAATAACTTATGCGGTATTACTGAGCAAGAATTACTGGAAAACTTTGAAGAAGGAATCCGTGTGTTGGGGCAACATAATGAGATGGCGTATGAAGAGACTTGTAAAAGCCTGCGGCAATGGTATGACGGTTATCATTTTTCCGGTCATGCAGACGGCCTTTACAATCCGTTCAGTCTGCTCAATGCCTTGAAAAGTCGGGAATTTGGAAGTTATTGGTTTGAAACGGGCACGCCGACTTTCTTAGTGGAACTGCTTTTGCGCAGTCATTATGATTTGCATCGTCTGACGGAAGAACTTGCTACCGCTGACTCTTTAAGCGGTATTGATACGATGGAGACGAATCCTGTGCCTATTCTATATCAGAGTGGTTATCTCACTATAAAAGGATACGACAAGCGTTTTCGTACATATACCTTGGGCTTTCCTAATCGGGAAGTGGAGGAAGGATTTATCAAGTTTCTCTTGCCTTTTTATTCGGCTACATCAAAAGCTGATTCGGCATTTGAAATTGTCAGTTAAGAAAAAGAACCGGACTCCAATTAGTCCAGTTCTCTCTGACGACAGAAACATCCGCCGAATTTCTCGTCCACGTGTTCTACTGGCTGGCGGAAGATGCCGTAAACCGATGAGCCGGAACCACTCATGCTGGCATACACTGCACCCAGATCATACAACTCGTCTTTGATGGCTGCGATTGCCGGATATTTCAGAAACACGCTGTCCTCAAAATCATTTTTCATGTTGTCCTTCCACGTTTCTACCGGCTGGCAGATGATGTCTTTCAACGAAACTTCCGGCCGACGGGGAGTGATGTGTGCGAAAGCGTCGCGCGTGGATACGAAGATGTCCGGTTTCACCAGTACCAGGTAATAGCCCGAAAGCGAAAGACGGACAGGTTCGAATAGGTTACCGATGCCCGTGGCAAATACCGGCTGGTTGCGGATGAAGAAAGCACAATCGGCTCCTAAACGGGCGGCGTAGTCTTCCATCTCCTCCAGACTCAGTGCCAGACGGAATTTCTCATTCAGCAACTTAATCATGAACGCGCAATCAGACGAACCGCCTCCCAGTCCGGCACCCGTAGGGATGTGCTTGAACAAGTGGATGTCAACGGGCGGTATGTCATGATCCTTTTTCAGCAATTCGTAGGCTCTGACCACGAGGTTGTCTTCCGGCTTTCCTTCGATGGCCGTACCTTTCACGTGAAGCGTATAAGGAGCATCGTTATTTTCTCTTCGTGTCACTTCCAGTGCATCTTGCAGGTGGATGGGGTAGAATATGGTTTCCAGGTTGTGGTAACCGTCGGGACGTTTTTCAATAATATTCAGGCCAAGGTTTATTTTGGCATTGGGAAATGTAATCATAAGGTCGTTTGTTTTTTCGTTGCTCAAATATAGCAGAAAGTTTCGAGAAAATCGGGATTCACGGAAAAAATCGTATCTTTGCCCCACTTAAACAAAAACAAAATGGCAGAACCGAGAAGAAATACACGTGTGGCAAAGACGGCTAAGACCAAGCCGATGGATGAGTACGGCCACCTCCAGCCTCAGGCTCCCGAACTGGAAGAAGCCGTGCTGGGTGCGCTGATGATTGAGAAGGATGCGTATTCGCTGGTGAGCGAGATTCTTCGTCCGGAGTCGTTCTACGAACACCGGCACCAGCTGATTTATGCGGCTATCACCGACTTGGCTATTCAACAGAAACCGATTGACATCCTGACCGTGGCCGAGCAGTTGCGCTCGCGCGGTAACCTGGAAGAGGCGGGCGGACCGTTCTATATTACTCAGCTGAGTGGTAAGGTGGCCTCGTCGGCTCATATTGAGTACCATGCCCGCATCATTGCTCAGAAGTTTCTGGCACGTGAGCTGATTTCTTTTACGAGCAACATACAGACCAAGGCGTTCGATGAGACGCAGGACGTAGACGACCTGATGCAGGAAGCTGAAGGAAAGCTCTTCGAAATCTCTCAGCAGAACATGAAGAAGGACTATACGCAGATTAATCCGGTTATTCAGGAGGCCTATGAAATGCTTCAGAAGGCGGCGGCACGTACCGATGGTTTGAGTGGGCTTTCGAGCGGCTTTCATCAGCTGGACAAGATGACCTCCGGCTGGCAGAACTCCGACCTGATTATCATTGCGGCTCGTCCGGCCATGGGTAAGACGGCCTTCGTGCTTTCCATGGCCAAAAACATGGCGGTGAACAGCAAAGTGCCCGTAGCCTTGTTCTCGCTTGAAATGAGCAACGTGCAGCTGGTAAATCGTTTGATTGTGAACGTCTGCGAAATTCCGGGCGAGAAAATCAAGAGCGGTCAGCTGGCACCCTACGAGTGGGGGCAGCTCGACTATAAGATAAAAGAACTTTACGACGCCCCGCTTTACGTGGACGACACGCCTTCTTTGTCCGTGTTCGAATTGCGAACCAAGGCACGCCGTCTGGTACGTGAGCATGGGGTGAAAATCATTATCATCGACTACCTCCAGTTGATGAATGCCAGCGGTATGTCGTTCGGAAGCCGTCAGGAAGAGGTCAGCACCATTTCGCGTTCGTTGAAGGGATTGGCCAAGGAGCTGAACATCCCGATTATTGCGCTGAGCCAGTTGAACCGTGGAGTAGAGAACCGTGAAGGTATCGACGGAAAACGTCCGCAATTGAGTGACCTTCGTGAATCGGGAGCCATAGAGCAGGATGCCGATATGGTGTGCTTCATCCACCGTCCGGAATACTATAAGATTTACACCGATGAGAAGGGAAACGACCTGCACGGCATGGCCGAAATCATTATCGCCAAGCATCGTAACGGTGCCGTGGGTGATGTGCTGCTTCGTTTCCGTGGCGAATATGCCCGTTTCCAGAACCCTGACGACGACATGATTGTGCCGATGCCGGGCGAAGAAAAGAAGGCTCCGGTGCTTCGTTCGAAGATGAACAACGGCGGCGGACAGGACTTTGTACCACCTCCACCCGCAGAGATGCCTCCTATGCCCGACAATCCGTTTGGTGCACCTGTGCCCGATGTACCGTTCTGATGGTTTTTGGCTAAAAATATTTTTTGTCTTACCTCTTATATCCCAAATATGTATTAACTTTGCACATCATTGTTTGGGAAATTATAAAATACTATTACGATATGAATATTTCTTATAACTGGCTGAAAGAATACGTCGACTTCGACCTTACTCCGGACGAAGTGGCAGCCGCACTGACTTCCATCGGTCTGGAGACTGGGGGAGTGGAAGAAGTTCAAACTATCAAGGGAGGATTGGAAGGTCTGGTAGTAGGCGAAGTGCTGACCTGTGAGCCGCATCCCAATTCTGACCACATGCATATTACGACCGTCAACTTAGGACAGGGAGAACCTGTGCAGATTGTCTGTGGTGCCGCTAACGTGGCTGCCGGACAGAAGGTCATCGTAGCTACGCTGGGTACAAAACTGTACGATGGTGACGAATGTTTCACCATCAAGAAGTCGAAGCTCCGTGGCGTGGAATCAAACGGTATGATTTGTGCCGAAGATGAAATTGGCGTGGGTACAAGCCACGAAGGTATCATCGTATTGCCTGCTGACGTAGTTCCGGGTACACTGGCCAAGGATTACTATAACGTGAAGAGCGAATATGTGCTCGAAGTAGACATCACTCCGAACCGTGCCGATGCCTGCTCACACTACGGTGTGGCACGCGACCTCTACGCATGGCTCATTCAGAACGGTCATAAAGCTACGCTGAAGCGTCCTTCGGTAGATGCATTCAAGGTAGACAATCATGACATGAATATCGACATCGTGGTGGAAAATACCGAAGCCTGTCCGCGTTATGCTGGAGTAGCCATCAAGGGAGTAACAGTGAAGGAAAGTCCTGAATGGTTGCAGAACAAGCTCCGTCTTATCGGTGTGCGTCCTATTAATAACATCGTCGATATTACCAACTACATCCTGCACGCCTATGGCCAGCCGATGCACTGCTTCGATGCCGACAAGATTAAGGGAGGCAAGATTGTGGTGAAGACTTGTGCCGAAGGAACTCCGTTTGTTACACTGGACGAAGTGGAACGTAAATTGTCCGACAAGGACCTGATGATTTGCAACGCGGAAGAACCGATGTGTATTGCCGGTGTGTTCGGAGGTCTGGATTCTGGTACTACCGAAACTACTACCGACGTGTTCCTGGAAAGTGCTTACTTCCATCCTACATGGGTACGTAAGACTGCCCGCCGCCACGGATTGAGCACCGATTCTTCTTTCCGTTTCGAACGTGGTATCGACCCGAACATCACTATCTATGCCTTGAAGGAAGCCGCTCTGCTGGTGAAAGAATTGGCTGGGGGTGAAATTGCTTCTGATATCAAAGACAACTATCCGAATCCGATTGCCGATTTCGCGGTAGAACTTTCATATAATTATGTAAACTCACTGATTGGAAAGGAAATTCCGGCAGAAACAGTGAAGAGTATCGTGAACAGTCTGGAAATGAAAATTGTGGAAGAAACGGCCGAAGGGCTTTCTTTGCAGATTCCTCCTTACCGTGTAGACGTGCAGCGTCCGTGCGACGTGGTAGAAGATATTCTTCGTATCTACGGATATAACAATGTGGAAATTCCTACTACCCTGAAATCAAGCTTGAGCGTGAAGGGAGAAGTGGACAAATCGGTGAAACTTCAGAACTTGGTAGGCGAACAGCTGGTGGGTTGCGGATTCAATGAAATCCTGAACAACTCTTTGACAGCGGCCGCTTATTACGACGGACTGGAAACTTACAAGCCGGAAAATCTGGTTCGCCTGATGAACCCGTTGAGTAACGATTTGAACGTGATGCGTGCTACCTTGCTCTTCGGTGGTCTGGAAAGCATCCAGCACAATGCCAACCGCAAGAATGCCGACTTGAAGTTCTTTGAATTCGGTAACTGCTATCACTTCCATGCTGAGAAAAAGAATCCGGAAAAAGTGTTGTCAGGCTATTCAGAAGAGTTGCACATGGGCTTGTGGATTACCGGAAAGCGTGTAAGCAACTCATGGGCTCATGCCGACGAAAACGCTTCGGTTTACGAACTGAAGGCTTACGTGTTGAACATATTCCGCCGCCTGGGCGTGAACTTCGGCTCGCTGGTATTCGGCAACCTTTCAGACGATATCTACTCAGTAGCTATCTCCGTACACACCCGTGGTGGTAAATTGCTGGCTACCTTTGGTGTGGTTTGCAAGAAGATTCAGAAAGCGTTCGACATCGACAATGAAGTGTACTATGCCGACCTGAATTGGAAAGAACTGATGAAGGCCATCAAGGGCAATACGGTAAGCTACAAGGAAATCTCCAAGTTCCCGGCTGTAAAACGTGACCTGGCATTGCTGATTGATAAGAAGGTACAATTTGCCGAAATCGAAAAGATTGCTTACGAAACCGACAAGAAGTTACTCAAGTCTGTAGAATTGTTCGACGTGTACGAAGGAAAGAACCTGGAAGCTGGCAAGAAGAGTTATGCTGTAAGCTTCATGCTTCAGGATGAAAACGCTACACTGAACGACAAACAGATTGATAAGTTCATGCAGAAGCTGATTGGCAACTTGCAGAATAAGCTTGGAGCTGTGCTTCGATAATAAGTAAATTCATTAAAAAATAAATTTAAAATATCATCCAATGGGAAGAGCATTTGAATATAGAAAAGCTACGAAGCTGAAAAGATGGGGTCACATGGCAAAGACCTTTACACGTTTGGGTAAACAAATTGCAATTGCGGTAAAGGCTGGCGGTCCGGAACCGGAAAATAACCCGACTCTGCGTTCGGTAATCGCTACTTGTAAGCGTGAAAACATGCCGAAGGATAACATCGAACGTGCTATCAAGAACGCAATGGGTAAAGACCAGAGCGATTACAAAGGTATGACTTACGAAGGATACGGTCCTCACGGAATCGCCGTATTCGTAGATACATTGACTGATAATACTACTCGTACCGTAGCCGATGTACGTTCTGTGTTCAACAAGTTCGGAGGTAACTTGGGTACTACAGGTTCACTGGCCTTCTTGTTCGACCACAAGTGTGTGTTCACTTTTAAGAAGAAAGAAGGTATCGATATGGAAGAACTGATTCTGGACTTGATTGACTACAACGTAGAAGACGAATTCGATGAAGATCCGGAAGAAGGAACTATCACTATCTACGGTGATCCGAAGAGCTATGCGGCTATCCAGAAACATCTGGAAGAATGTGGCTTTGAAGATGTCGGTGGTGATTTCACTTACATCCCGAACGACCTGAAAGATGTGACTCCGGAACAGCGCGAAACTATCGACAAGATGGTAGAACGTCTGGAAGAGTTCGACGATGTACAGACCGTATATACTAACATGAAACCGGAAGAAGACGCTGAATAAGCTTTTTCTTGAAAGATAATGACGGAACGGAGTATCCGGCCGGAATAAACCGGCAAGCGGTGCTCCGTTCTCTTTTTATGTCTAACCCGAATAGAATGTGATGGCGATGAAATATAGTTATCGTACGATGGGAACATGTAGTTCTCAGATTGATTTTGAGGTAGAGAATGGCGTACTGAAAGATGTGCGTTTCATGGGTGGTTGCAATGGAAACCTGAAAGGTATCTCAGCCTTGGTAGAAGGTATGAAGGTGGATGAGGTGATTGCTCGTTTGGAAGGTATCCGTTGTGGCGGTAAACTGACCTCTTGTCCTGATCAGCTCTGCAAGGCTTTGCGGGAAGCTATGGATTAACCAATAAAAAGTGGACTAAACAGCCTTACGGGGCTGTTTTTTCAACGGTTTTGAAATTGTTTGCAACAGTATTGAAAGAAGTGTCTTTCAGTGGCAGACTATCTTTGCGGAGAAAAGAATAGTATATGCCATGAAAAATAATTTGCAAAAGATTTTTGTAATCGTATGGGGGCTCTGTCTGAGTGTGATGAGTGTTTCCGGACACTCGGAGCAAAAGTGTATCCATGAAAATGTGCGGACAGTGCCTTACCCTCAGGAGAAAACTCCTTTATATATTAACCCTTCTGCTTTATTTGTTCCATATTCTTTAAAGGGGGAAGATAAGCTTCAGTTTGCACTTTCTTCGGATGCAAGTTTTCCTGTGCATTCTACTTTTCTTTCTTCTCCTAAACCTTGGTGTATGTATAATCCGCACCGTACACTTTCACCGGGTGTATGGTTCTGGAAATATCGTCGGGTGAGTAGGGAAGGTGTGTGTGCTGAGTGGAGTAAAGTATATCGTTTTGTGGTAGGTGAGGACGTTCCTCGTTTTGTGACTCCACCTTTTCAGACTTTTCTTTCGAATATTCCAGAATTGGGAAACCGGATTTATTGTTACTTGTCGGATAGTCTAGCTTCGGCAAGAAAGAATGTGTATGCACATCCTGAATTTAACGATATGATAGCCCAGGCACGTATGGGACTGGCATTTAATCTGTCAACGGATACCGATCCTTATGGAAAGGTGAGTGAGATGGCAGAATTGAGTGTCAGACTGCACACGGCTTATCTGCTTTTGCAACGTCCTGTATATGCGAAGAAAATGGTACAATACGTGCGCTGGCTCCTGAAGGTACATTTGGATGAAAAACGACTTGAAAACGACTTCTTTGCCGGTGACTTAGCTTTTCTATTGGCAAATACTTATGAGACTTGTTATACGTTTTTTGCACCGGAAGAACGGGATGAGATACAACGCCTGGTGATGCAGGTGTTCCGTGTGTATCGTTCCCGTTTGTTCGGGCATGAAGAGAATCATGTGTTTGACAACCATTTCTGGCAGTTCCCGGTACGGAAATTCATGCAAGCCGCTTTGGTATTTTATGACAAGGAGCCCTTGGCTATGGAATATTTGGAATATCTGTATGAGGTCTGGACAAGTAAGGCACCGGCCTCCGGTTTCAACAGAGATGGAAACTGGCACAATGGAACCAGCTATTTTAGTGCCAATGCGGTGACTCTGTATTACATGGCTTCCTTGTGTTCTTATCTGACAAAGACCGATTTTATGAGTCATCCTTGGTACCAGAATGCGGGGAAGGGATTGGTGTATAGCTGGCCTCCACGCTCCATGTCTGCCGGATTTGGTGACGGACATGAAAAGACCAACGACCAGCCTTTGCGCATACGGAGTGGATTTGCCGATTTTCTGGCCCGCGAAAAACAGGATGTTTATGCGGCATGGTATTCTTCCATTAATCAGAAATATGAAACTGATTACGAGTTCCGTCTTTATCGTATGGTGAGTGGGAAGTTCCGTCCGGCATCTTCTTCTTTGCCGGCAAATGCCCCTAAAGCCGTTTGGTTTCAGGATACCGGTGAAGTGATAGCCATAGACTCTTTGGCCGATTGTACTCGCGGCATGTATCTGAGTTTCCGTTCCAGTCCGTTTGGTTCTGGAAGTCACACTCATTCTAACCAGAACGCCTTTAACTTGCATTATAACGGAGTACCGGTTTATCGTTCGAGTGGTTATTATTTGAACTTCAGTGATAGGCATAATATCTTGTCTTATCGGCATACCCGTGCCCATAATACGCTGCTTGTGGATGGTATCGGACAGGGATTTACCACAAAAGCCTATGGAAACGTGACACGGATGCTTCACGGAGAACATATTACTTATTGTCTGGGGGATGCTTCTCATGCTTATGGTGGGGTAAGTGAATATCCTATGTGGCAGAAAAATTTTGAGGCTGCAGGATTGGAACAGACTCCGGAATATGGCTTTGGAAAAACTCCTCTGACCAAATATCTCCGTCATATTCTGGTTTTGCGTCCAGGAATTGTGGTAATCTATGATGAGATGGAAGCCAGTCGGAAAGTCCGGTGGGAATGGCTCCTTCATAGTCCGGTTCGCTTTCAGATAGATGCTTCTTCGAATACCCTGGTGACTCCTCATCCGGAAGGAGGTTTTGTCTCCACGGCCCGTTTGTTTGCTACGGAAGCTTGTGAAATATCCCAATGTAATGAGTTTCAGGCTGCTCCCAATCCTGATTTGGCCATTCGGGGAGAAACACTGGAAAATTATTGGCATTTAACGGCTTCTTTTAGTCCCCGTAAGGCCAATCGTCTGCTGACGATAATCACCTTAGATGAAGAAAGTGGCAAAAGTCATGTTGTTTCCGGAGGAAAAGATGGAAAGCTGACAGTAGATGGCTGGCGTATATCTGCAGAACTTGATGTCCGTAAATCCGCTGCATTGACGGTGGAAAACGCCGCAACCGGGGTGGTGTTTAGCTACGGTGACAAAGATTGCCTCATCGAGGGAGAGAGTTATCATCGTAAAGCGAAGGGTACCACGTTGTTGTATGACAGAATCAATGGGGTATGGAAGTGTGAAGAAGTGGCAGACCGTCCGGCATTGCCGACTACTTGTGCTGAAGAATAATAATTTAGAATAGATACATAATATCATGAGAACAACGACATTTTTATCATTTGTACTGGCGGGTGTGGTTTTTACTTCGTGTCAACCTTCTACGAAGAGAGAGGCTTGGATAGAAAAAGCACTCGATGTAGCCTCTTACCAGCTGAATCTGACAGCAGAAGAAATGAAAGATTCTGTCAAAATGCCCCGCTCTTTATGGACAGGTTATACAGTCGATTTTCTGGAAGAACAGCTGGAACGCGAATCTGCTACTTTTGCCGATTCCTTATGGCCTAATCCGGCAAAAGAGAAGCTGGGAACGCTTCGTAGTTGTGACATATACGACTGGACAAGCGGTTTCTTTCCCGGCAGCCTTTGGTATGCCTATGAACTTACCGGGAACGAACGCCTAAAGGAAGAAGCCATCCGTTATACCAACCGGCTTTATCCAGTCCGTAAATACAGAGACAATCATGACATAGGTTTTATGATGAATTGCAGTTACGGAAATGCTTTACGATTGGCTCCGAATGATTCTATCATATCCGTATTGTCAGAAACCGCCGATAATCTGTGTTCACGTTTTAATGTACAGATTGGCTGTATTCGTTCCTGGGATTTCGGTACATGGAATTATCCCGTCATCATTGACAACATGATGAATCTGGATTTGCTTTTTCATGTCAGCAAGCTAACCGGTGATATGCGTTATCGTCAGGTGGCCATACAGCATGCCCGTACGACAATGAAACATCATTTTCGTCCGGATTATACTTCCTATCATGTGGTGAGTTATAATGCTGACGGTACGGTGGAAAAGCGTCAGACACACCAGGGAAAAAACGATGAATCTGCCTGGGCCAGAGGACAAGGATGGGCTGTGTATGGCTATACTGCCTGTTTCCGTGAAACGGGAGATACTTTGTTCTTGCAAGAAGCAGTACATGTGGCCGATATGATTAGAAAACGCAATACAGCTCCCGACCTGATTTGTTATTGGGACTTTGATGCACCGGTGAAAGCAGATACTCCTCGTGATGCTTCAGCTGCTGCCGTGATAGCCTCGGCTTTCCTGGAGCTTAGTACGTTCGTACCCAATGGTGAGGTTTATTTTAATTACGCTGAAACTATATTGAAGAATCTTTCTAGTCCGGCTTATCTGGCCCAAAAAGGAACAAACGGAGGTTTTATACTGATGCATTCCGTAGGCTCTCTTCCGCACGGTTCGGAAATAGATACTCCGTTGAATTATGCAGATTATTATTATCTGGAGGCCCTGAAACGCTATCTGGACTTAAAAAATAAACCTTTTTGAAAGAAGATAAAACGGATTTAAAACCGATATTGGGGTAAACAACCTACTTTTGTGGTGATGATTATAACTGAAATTTAAGTATTATGAGAAATATAAGAATAGTTGTTAGTTTTCTTTTGTTTTGTCTGGGACATGCTATGCTTCTCGCGCAAACATTGACCATTACAGGAAAGGTAGTGGATGAAGAAGGCCTGGAGGTTATCGGTGCCAATATTCGTGTGAAGGGCAACGCCTCGGTAGGTACGATTACCAGCCTGGATGGCACATATTCTATTCGTGCTGGAGCAAAAGACGTGTTGCAATTCTCTTACATTGGTATGGCTTCACAGGATATACCGATCAAGGGAAGGACGAAGATTGATGTGCAGTTAAAGCAGGATAACAAAGTGCTGGATGAGGTGGTTGTAATCGGATATGGCACTTCCAAGCGGAGTGACTTGACCGGATCGGTTGTTTCTGTAAAAAGTGATAACTTGATGAAAACGCCGACTTCGGATGTTACACAAGCTTTGGCAGGACGGGTGGCCGGTGTGCAGGTTACTCAGTCAGAAGGAGGTCCCGGTTCCTCCATTTCCATCCGTGTGCGTGGTGGTATCTCCATTACCCAGAGTAATGAACCTTTGTATGTCATTGATGGTTTCCCTAGTGAAGATGGAATGGCAGAGCTGGATCCAGGTGAGATTGAATCCATTGATATTTTGAAGGATGCTTCGGCGACGGCCATCTATGGTGCCCGTGGAGCTAATGGAGTCGTGGTGATTACTACGAAGAACGGAGGGAAGGAAGATTCCAGGCTGTCTGTCAGCTTTGACTCGTATATTGGTTTTGCCAAGATTGCCCGTAAGCTTCCGGTGCTTTCCTCCGAAGAGTTTGTGACACTGGATTATGAGCGGAACCTGTATCTGAATGGAGAAGAAGGAGTCACACGTTTTCAGAATGTGTATGGCTCTTTCCGGGAAATTCAGGAGAACTATGCGGAGCGAGGGATAGACTGGCAGGAGGAAGTGCTCGGACGGACTACTACCAGCCAGAATTACCGCGTCAACATCTCCGGAGGAAATAAGAATACGAGTTACAGCCTGGGCTATGCGTATTTTAAGAACCTGGGTGCCATGGTGTATAGTGGAGATGAAAAACATAATGTATCTTTGAATTTGTCTCATAAAGGAAACAAGCGACTGTCGGTGAATGCCAGGGTAAATTTTACGCAGTCCAAGGTATATGGCATGGGAACTTCCGAAGGAAATGCCAGATTCAATAAGATGGAGCACATACTTCAGTCGCGTCCTGTGGCAGGAATTAATGGAACGGAAGAAGAGTTGCTGCAAGGAGAAGATCCGTTGTACGTGGATGATGAGTCGAATCCGATGCAGAATCCCTTGATTTCTGCCCAGCAGGAGCAGGATGACCGTATGACACGTACCTTTCAGTTGAACGGTGGATTAAACTATCGGCTTGGGAAACGCTGGTTTTTCAGAAGTACCGTAGGCACACGTTACCAGATTCTGCGCCGTGACCGTTTTTATGGAGAACTGTCTTCAACTGCCAAGCGTTCCAGTATTAACGGAAGTATTCAGTATTCGGAGAATGGAAGTTTTCAGACATCCAATGTGCTGAATTATGAATATAAGACAAAAAAACAGAAATTTACGGCCATGTGGGGACAGGAATGGGTGTCACGCTGGACACGCTGGGTTGTCTCTTCAGCCACGAACTTTCCCAATAATGACATCGGACTGGATGACATGAGCCTGGGTACTCCGGGTTCAATTACTTCCAACGTGAATTATGATGATAAGTTAATCTCATTTTTTTCTCGTCTGAACTACAATTGGGGGGAGCGTTATTTGCTGACAGCTACTATACGTGCCGATGGCTCTTCTAAATTTAGTGCCAATCATAAATGGGGATTCTTTCCTTCCGTATCGGCTGCCTGGCGGTTGAGCGAAGAAGAGTTTATCAAGAAACTGAATTTGTTTTCTGATTTGAAGTTGCGTGCCGGCTACGGATTGGCCGGAAATAACCGTATTGCGAGTTATGCTTCCTTGAATCTTCTGAAGTCGGCCAGCTATCCAAGCGGAGAAACCGTATCGCCTGGTTATGCACCTTCGGGTATACCAAGTGTAGAACTGCAATGGGAGTCAAACAAAACATTGAACGTGGGACTGGATATGGGCTTCTGGGGGCAACGTCTCATTATTTCTCCGGAATTCTATCTGAACAAAAGTTCTCATTTGCTGCTGAACTCCAAAGTTCCGTCTTCTTCCGGTTATACGACTATGTTGCGTAACGTAGGAAAGACCCGGAACATCGGTATGGACCTGACCATTTCTTCGGTAAATATTCAGCGAAAGAATTTTACCTGGTCCACAGACTTCAATTTGTCGTATAATAAGAACCGCATTGAGGCTTTGTCGGGTGAAGATTATTTTCTGGAAGAAGCACAGTTCGGATTCAATCAGAACACCCATAAGATTGAGGTAGGTCGCCCTGTCGGACAGTTCTATGGCTTTAAGACCATTGGTTTGTATCAGGTGGATGACTTTAATTATGATGCTTCCACTCAGACCTATACGCTGAAAGAGAATGTGCCTTACCGCGAAGGAGTACAACCCGGTTACTGGAAGTTTGAGGATGTAGATGGAAACGGCATTATAAACGACAATGACCGTACGGTGATTGGAAATGCCAATCCCGATTTCTATGGAGGGTTGAACAATAGTTTCTCATGCCGGAATTTCGATTTAAGTGTCTTCTTTACTTTCAGCTATGGAGCTGAAGTGCTGAATGCCACAAAACTGAGTAATACGTTAGCGGGTTCAACCAATAAGAACGTACTGGATGTGGCCAATAGTTCCAACCGTTGGATGACCATCGATTCTGATGGAAATGAGGTGACAGATCCGGATGTGTTGACAAAACTGAATTCCGGTAAGACGGTTGCTCCGGTAGCCGACCTGGAGAACGGTGATTATTATGTGCATTCCTGGGCTGTAGAAGATGCTTCATTCTTGCGATTGAGTAACCTTACTTTGGGATATACATTTCCTCGGAAGTGGATAAAACCATGGGGAATCAGTAAACTGAGACTATATTTTACCGGCAGTAACCTGTTTATCTGGACTCCTTACAGCGGTTTTGATCCGGAAGTGTCTACCAAGGGAAATAACCTGACTCCCGGAGTTGATTTTGGTGCATATCCACGTAGCCGTTCGTTTGTGTTCGGATTGAATTTAACCTTATAATTAATGAAGCCATGATAAAGAGTTTGAAGATATTTTTGATGGGAGTGGGAACGCTTCTTTGGATGACAGCTTGTCAGGATACGTTGACGGAGCATCCTGATTCCTATTATGAAAAAGAAGATTTTTTCACCAGCGAGGCGAAAGCCGAGATGGGAGTCATCGGCATTTATAATGTATTGCCCACCTTGTATGGCGACAGTGAAATGGCTTTTGGTGCTTCAGACGACACGTATTACGCATCAGGTACCAATACGGATAACGCTCGACGCGACATTGCGCATTATATGTTGTCTACAACCAATAAGTACGTGGAAGCTGTTTGGCAGGCCACTTATCAGGGAATTGAACGTGCCAACTACATGATAGAAGGTATTCAGAAGATGCAAGGTTTTGCAGAAAACGAGAAACTGCAATCACTGGTGGCAGAGGCAAAATTTCTCCGTGCGTTTCTTTCATTTAATCTGGTAAAGTATTGGGGAGATGTACCTTATAAGACTACATCGACCGGAAGTTATGAGGAAGCTTATCAGCCCCGTACTTCGCGTGAGGTGATTTATGATCAGATTGTGGACGATCTGGACGATGCCAAAGAAAATATGAGCTGGGCCAATGAGGCCTCTTCGCCAGAACGTGCCACTCAAGGCGCAGCCCGTGCTTTGCTGATGCGGGTATTGCTTCAGCGTGCCGGATATTCCTTGCAGATGGACGGTACAATGACTCGTCCGGAAGAAGAATTACGGCAGACTTATTTTGCAAAGGTGATAGATGAATGGGAGGCTTTCCAGGAAAACGGTTACCATGATTTCTATGAGGGAGGTTATGAAGCACTGTTTAAGTCGTTTTCAGCTGGAGAACTTCATTCGAAGGAGAGTATCTTTGAAGTGGCCTTTTATACGGTAGATGGTCGTACGGGAGCAAGGGGATATTGGGGAACGTACAACGGTCCGTTGGTCGCAGCTCCAGGAATAGAGGCTACGGAAACAGACAAGTTTATGGGGCGTGCCAATGCCTTGTTTCGCGTAATTCCGGAATGGAGAGACTTCTTTGAGGAATCGGATGTACGTCGGGATGTAATGATTTGTACGTATCAGTATGATTGGGATAAAACTCTTTACAACCATGTGAAGAAAGATAATATCAGGAATAAGAAAAACTGGTATCCTGGCAAATGGCGGAGGGAATGGATGCCTTTGGGATACAAAGACCCTAATATTACCGATGTCAATTATTGCAGCCTGCGTTATGCCGATGTGGTACTGATGGCGGCAGAGGCTTATAACGAAACGGGAGAAACTGCACAGGCCTGGAAGTTGCTTAATCGGGTACGTCAGCGTGCCGGAGCAACGGAGATAACTTCTGCTAACTATGCTTCCCTGATGAAGTCGCCGAAGGTATACGATCTTCCTTTCATAGAGGATGGAGATGAGGCCGGACGTTTTCGTACTGCACTTTATTGGGAAAGGGGCTTTGAGCTGGCTTTCGAATTACAGCGCAGATTTGATTTGTTGCGCTGGGGAGTACTGGGAGATGCCTTACAGTTGATGGCTTCAAAAACGGTGGTCAATCAGTCTGCGGAAAAATCTTTTTTGGCCGGATACAACTTTGTGTCTGGCAAACATGAGCTTTTCCCCATTCCACTGGATGAAATACAGGTGAATTATTGTCTGGAAAATAAGAATAACCCTAATTACTAAGTTGCTATGAATTATAGACTGCTTTTTATTTGTGGGGCGATGGTTCCTTTCGCTGCATGGGCGCGTCAGCATCGTCCGAACATCATTTATATCATGACCGACCAGCAGTCGGCCAACGCCATGAGCTGTGCGGGTAATGCCGACCTGCATACGCCCAATATGGATCGTCTGGCCGCTATGGGGGTACGGTTTGAAAATGCTTATTGTTCGCTGCCTTTGAGCGGCCCTTCGCGTGCCTCTATGTTTACGGGGTATATGCCGGGTGAGGTCGGACTGACAGCCAACGGTACTCCGCTTCCCGATTCGTTGCGGACGGAGACTTTGGGGGATGTAATGAATGAAGGTGGATATACTTGTGCTTACGGAGGAAAGTGGCACGTACATACCAATTCGCTTCCATCAGCGCATGCCTTTGGTTTCGAGCGCTTGTATGAGCATAACGACTACGGGCTGGCGGAAGCCTGCGTGAAGTTCCTCCAACGGAAGCATGACAAGCCTTTCTTCCTGGTGGCTTCGTTCGACAATCCGCATAACATTTGCGAATATGCGCGGAAGCAGCCGCTTCCTTTTGCCACAATTGACGAGCCGGAAAGCATTGAGGATTGCCCGAACTTGCCGGACAACTTTTATGTCGCTCCCTATGACGCGGATGCTGTTGCCTACGAGAAGTCGTTGAAATATCGTCTGCATCCCACGCAGAGCTATACGCCCGACGACTGGCGGCGTTACCGAAACGCATACTTCCGCCTTGTGGAGACTGTGGATGCGGAAATTGGAAAGATTGTCGACGAAATAGACCGTCAGAACTTGTGGAAGAACACGGTGATTATTTTCACCAGCGACCACGGCGACGGGCAGGGAGCACACCAGTGGAACCAGAAGTCGGTGCTTTACGAAGAAGTGGTCAACGTGCCTTTCATCGTCTGCCTGCCCGAAGGCAAGCACGCCGGAAAGGTGCTTCCTCAGCTGGTGAACAACGGAGTAGACCTGATGCCGAGCCTGTGCGACTGGGCAGGAGTGGAAGTGCCTGCCGGACGTCAGGGGGTGAGCATCCGTCCGATAGTGGAAAAAGGCGATGCGTCGGTTGACGGACAGCCGTATGTGGTTACCGAAACGGACTTCAGCGAGAACGGAGGAGGAACCATGGGATGGATGGTGCGCAGCGGAAACTACAAATACGTGCTCTACAATATGGGGCTTTACCGTGAGCAGCTCTTCGACATGACGTCCGACCGTGGCGAGATGCGCAACCTTGCCGTAGAGGAGAAGTACACGCCGGTGCTCGAGCAATACCGCCGGATGTTGGAAGAATGGATGAAAAAGCATCCGGTAAAAGGAGGGTTGCCTTATTTAAGATATATTCCAAAAGGTAAAAACTGAAAAAATTAATATCATGAGAAGGAAATACATTATGGCCGGTGCGATGCTTTACTTGTCTCTCTTGGCAGGAACGGCATCGGCAAACTCCTCGGCGCTTGTAGAGGAAACAGAAAACAGCACAGAGGTGTGGCAGGTACCTCACAAACCGAAAGGTACAAAAACCCGTCTGAAAATCCAGCCCAAGGCAGAACGGCCTGCCGCAAAGAAGGCGGACAAGCAGAAGCCGCAGGCTAAGAAGTCTGACAAGAAATCTGTTAAAAAGGTGTCTTCTTCTTCACGCTATGTGGCGATAAAGACCAATGCAGTGTACTGGGCCGGTGCCATTGCAAACATTGCGGCCGAGGTAAAGCTGCACAAGCATGTGTCGTTAGAGTTGCCGTTGGATTTCAGCCTTTGGGACATTGAGCGGGAGCACGGTGTGCGTCTCGTTCTCTTCCAGCCGGAAGCCCGCTGGTGGATGAAGGGTGTGGGTGAAGGTCATTTCGTAGGCGTGCATGCACATGTAGGAGCTTTCAATGTGAAATGGAACGAAGACCGTTATCAGGTGGCAGGCCGTCCGTTGCTTGGAGCCGGACTTACCTACGGGTATTCGCTTTCGTTCGATGAGCATTGGGGTGCGGAGTTCCTCATCGGGGCCGGCTATGCCAATATGAAGTACGACCGTTTTTATAACATTGACAATGGGGCAAAGTTTGATGCCGGAACCTATAACTATTGGGGAGTGACTCGCGTGGGGGCATCGTTAGTTTACCGTTTTTAAGCACTGAAAAAGCATTATATCATGAAAAAGAATAGACTGAAAAGAGAACTCCTGCGCTGGGGAATGCTGCTGGCTTTTCCGGCACTGATGAGCAGTTGCCTGATGGAGTATCCGGAAATGACGGCAGATGGTGAGCTGGGGGTAGACCCTACATCCGTGACCGTAAAAGCGAAGATTCTGATTGACTTGAAAAGTCTGGCTGCACAGGAAACAGGCCGGCTGGCGCGTGCCGAGGATGAAGAAGCAGCCTATAGTCACCGCATTGTGGTAGCTGCGTATGAAGACCGTCAGCTGGTACAGCAGGAGGTGATTTATGAGGACCTTTCTGCCAGCAGCCGTTTGCAGACTGAAGTACGTCTTCGTTTGCATGCCCGTCGTTACCAATTGGTGGTGTGGGCCGACTATGTGCAGGAAGGAGAAGAACCGTTTTACGACATAGACGGTCCGGAAGGACTTGCCAGCATTATTGGTCGCGAGGGTTACACGGGGAATACGGAGTATAAGGATGCTTTTTATAGCAGTAAGGAGATTGATTTGACGGGATATAAAGACGAATGGAATGCAGAATTCCCATTGGAAGTCACTCCTGAGCGTCCGTTAGCACGCTATGAACTGACTGCCACGGATGTGATGGCGTTTTTGCGGGAGTATCCTGAAGTGACGCAAGTTCGTCTGACGCTGAAATACGACGATTATTTACCCAAAGGCTTTAATGCCTTGGATGGGATTACCAAACACGCGTTTAAATATTTGCAGTATAGTCGTACGGTGTCCTTGCCGAAAGGCGGGGCTACGTCACTTCCTTTGATGTTCGATTATGTATTCGTCGATTCGGAAGGGGGATTTTCCGTCCCGGTTACTTTACTGGTGGAAGATGCGGATAAAGGGACACTTCTTGCCAGTTCCAGCTTCCGCCTGTCGTGTGCTCAGGGAGAGAATAAAGACATTCAGTTTGATTTCCTGACAACAAGTCCGGAGGATGGAGTCGGGTTCAATCCCGGATTTGATGGAGATCAGGAAGTTGAACTACCGGTGGAATAAAATGATTCAAACAAGCTATTTATAAAAATCTTAATATTATTATCATGAAAAAGAGTTTATTGTTTTCGGCAATGGCACTGAGCTTAGGGTTGTTGTCATGTAATCAGGAAGATATGTCGGATGTGGAAACTGTAACCGGTACTCCGGTAACGGTGTCTGTAGAAGTCCCCGGAGTGTTGTCAGGCAGTGAATCACGTACTTTGCCTGCAGCCCCCGAAGGCCATCAGCTTCGTTGTATTATGGTAGTAGATTATAATACGACAGAAGATGTGCGTATGGAGCAGGTAGCCGGAGAGACGATGGTCAACGAAAAGTTCCGTTTTACCTTTACTCCGGCAGAAGAAGATTATACCTGTCTTTTCTGGGCTGACTATGTGGATGAAGGAGCAGTAGCGTCGGATGGTAAATATACCGACAAATATTATAATACGGCCGATTTGACCAACGTGACCTATAAGGTTTCAGACAACACCGTGTTCAATAATCCTGCTTGCGATGCCTTCTTTGGCTATAGTCTGGCAGGTTCTCCCAATGCCGTGTTGAAGCGTCCGTTTGTGAAACTTTCTTTCAAAGACCAGAAACATGAAACTGTGCAGGATGCTTCTTCACTGAGCGTGACTTATACTGTACCTTCAGGTTTCAGTGTGAAAGATAACACGGTTTCTGAAAACAGCAATCAAGAAATCAAACTGACTGCAGCAGCTCCAGCTGATAAAGATAACGATATTTGGTTCTATAATTATGTATTCGCTCCTGCAAATGTGAATAAGCTTGATGATATTCGGATGACGGTAGGTGAGGAAGAGGTAACGATAAATACAGAATCACTGGTGCTGACTCAGAATTACGACATTACGGCAAGTATCAATTTTGCATCGGGCGAGGGCAATGTAGATGTGGATGTAGACATTGATGGCGAGTATAATGACCCTAAAGCACCTAAGGTAGGTCAGTTTATGCAGAAAAACGGTTCTTTCTCTGATACGTATGATGCGGAAAATTCCATTGCCATTGTGTTTGCCGCAGGCCCTAAAGGAGGTGATAGGGCAACGAAATACGGACAACCGGATGGTACGAAGATTTGGGGATATGCCATGGGGCTGAGCAGTGTGAAACGTGCTGCTTTGACTACAGCTGAGACACCACTTGACTTAACCGGTTATGGAATCGCATCTCCATGGGCTGCAGACGATTATAATGGATATGTATATACACAACAGTTGGAGGCTGCAACAGCTAGTTTAGGAACAGACTTGATGCCAGCATATAATGAATGGAAAACAACTAATTCAGTGTCTGAAATAACGAATGTCAGTGGTTGGTATATTCCATCGGCTCGTCAGTTATTGGATGTAATGGGAATGACTTTAGGATATGCTGGAGGAGAAGGTATAGATGCTGTTGCTCAAAATGAACAGTTTGCATCACGTTTAGCTGATTTGATGAATGAAGGAAAATCGTCCTGGTTTGGAACTCATACTTCTGCCTCTAATGTGATGTCTAGTTCTGTAAATACAGGTGGCCAGATTATGGCTGTACAGACAATCTATGCAGATGGAAAGGAAACTATCTCAAAAGCATTAGGAGTAAATGTAAATGAAAAGGCTTCTACATTTGCCATCCGTCCTGTTCTTACCATATTTAATAAATAGTATCACTTCAAATAAATATTATTTATCAGGAGTGCTTTTTCGTTGTGGTGTTCTGTTTTGGGCAGGCGGCACAGGAGAAAGCACTCTTTGTTTTTAATGAATTTTTATAGGATATGATGAAGATGAATTTTTTATATTGGACATTGGGATGCTTTTGTCTGTTAGGGTATGCTTGTGCAGATGAGGAGGTACCCGCTGCTTCACCGGAAGAAGCCCGGGAAGTTGAAATGCCCGAGGCTTGGCATGACAAGACACGTACGCAGCCTTATCCCAAACTTTCCAATGAGTTATATCTGAATCCGTCTCCACTGATTGTGCCTCAGTCACTGAAAACAGGTGCTTTCCTTCAGTTTGCATTGTCGCAGGATGCCGGTTTTCCCGAAGCATCTACACAACTTTCAGAGCAACAGGAATGGTGCATGTTCAATCCTCATGTGAAACTTGCTCCGGGACGCTGGTTCTGGCGTTACCGGAATGTGGCTGAAGATGGGAAAGAAGAAGCATGGAGTGACCCCATTGAATTTGAGGTAAAGGAGGAAACGCCGGTTTTTGTGACTCCTGCATTTGACGATTTTCGTCAGGGACTTCCTCTGCGTCATCCTCGGTTGTATTGTTTTCTCGATTCGAAGATAGATGAGGCTCGTCGTCACGTGACATCCCACGAAGAATATCAGGCACTGAAAAATCGTGCGGAGAATGCCTTGCAAGCCGATTATGAGTCGTTGATTGCACCGTATAGCGCCTCTCACATGGAAACGGTGGCAGCCAATGTGGAATATCTTTATCAGGCCTTTCATCTGACTCAGCGTGGAAACTATGCGCAGAAGATGGAAGAAATCCTGAATGTGCTGCTGGAGCATCCTTTCACGGATACGGAATTGTTTGCTGGGAATTTTGCTTCTACGGACATTGCCTATAGTTTCCTGGCTCCCTATGACATGTTGTATGACAAGTTGGGAACGGATGTACGCAGTCGGGTTGAAGAACAGCTGTGGCGGGTGGCCACGTATTATTTTGACGCTTATTGCGGCATGCAGGAAAATCATATTTTCGACAACCATTTCTGGCAGCAGAATATGCGTGTATTGTTTCAGATTGCTTTTTGCCTGTATGACAAGAGTGAGTATGCCGCACAGGCTTTACGTATGTTGACGTACTATTATGAGTTATGGACAGCCCGTGCTCCGGCTTCCGGATTCAATCGCGATGGAGCTTGGATTAACGGAACGGGATATTTTGAAGCGAATGTCCGTACGTTGTTTTATATGCCCATGTTACTTTCGTATGTGTCGCGTGCCGACTTTCTGCAACATCCCTGGTATCAGCAAGCCGGGCAGTCGATGGTTTATAGCTGGCCGCCTTCTTCGAAAAGTGCCGGATTTGGAGATGGCAGCGAGAAGAGAGAGAAACCAGGAAGACAGCGTGCTGCTTTTGCTGATTTTCTGGCTCGCGAAACGGGCGATGCGTATGCCGGATGGTATGCCGGAGAATGTCAGAAAGACCTCGTGCAGGATGTGGAACTGCGCTTGTATCGCATGGTAAATCCGGCTACGTATGCGACAGACTTTCCTGCTTCTGCCCCGAAACTGAAATGGTATAAGGACATCGGTGAGGTGGTGATGCACAGTAACCTGGCATCGACGGAAAATAATCTCAGTCTTGCTTTCCGTTCGAGTACGTTCGGCTCGGGAAGTCATACGCTGGCCGACCAGAACAGTTTTAACCTGCTGTATGGAGGGAAGGAGGTATATTATCACACGGGATATTATCTGAATTTTAGCGATGCACATAACCTGATGTCTTATCGTCATACAAGGGCACACAACAGCATTCTTGTGGATGGCATCGGACAGCCTTTTTCCACCGAAGGATACGGCATGCTGCTGCGTGCAGCCGGAGGAGAACATATCGGTTATTGCCTGGGGGATGCATCGCATGCATATTGCGGCATCAGTGAAGATCCTATGTGGATAGAAAGTTTTCAGAAAGCCGGTATTGAACAGACGCCTGAAAACGGATTCGGCGAAACTCCGCTGACCAAATATCGCCGTCAGATGATCATGCTCTATCCGGACATCGTACTGATTTATGATGAATTGGAGGCATCCTGCCCGGTACGATGGGACTGGTTGCTGCATAGCCCGACGGCGTTCGAATGGACAGACTCACAGAAACAGTTTACGTCGCATTTGCAAGATGGAGGAGTAGCTGTGGCTGCGATGTTTTGTGAGCATCCTTGTGAAGTGTCACAAACTGATCTTTTTGCGGTTCCTCCTACCTCTGTACCCAATGACCCGCAGTATCCGAATCAGTGGCATTTGACGGTTTCTGTGCCAGGGCAGGCAAAGTGTCGCCTTTTGACACTGGTACAGGTAAAGCCGGATGCAAAATCTGTTCAGCCAATAACGCAGGAGGGTGACTGCCTTCTTTGTGGTCCTTGGAAAATAGAGGTTAATTTGTCTTCCGAAAAGCCGGAAAATCTGTGTGTGACGAATACGGAATGTGGAGCGGTCTATAGTTACGGTTCCTCCAGTCCGTGGCTTGGAGGAAAGCCTTATTATCGTCAGTATCGTAATTCTTCGTTGCTTTATGATGAGGTGGACGGGGAGTTTACGGTGAGCGAGATGACTGATTGCACACCGGTTTCAAGTCGCTCCGGAGCCGCCTTCTGAAAACGCAAGTACGTTTCAAACAAAACGCAAGTGCGTTTCAAGTCAAACGCAAGTACGTTTCAAGTCAAACGCAAGTACGTTTCAAACAAAACGCAAGTGCGTTTTGAAATAATGAAATGAGAAAGTATAAACTATTATTATTCAGCTGATTGCAAAAAAAAAGAAGATTCGACAGGTTTTTATAGGGTCGAATCTTCTTTTTTATATGTTTTCTATTTAGGCAGATAAAGCTTTTTATTTTCTGTTATAATAGAAGGCTATCGGTTCATTTTTTAATTCTTTGGGCAATTCTACGGTTATAATTCCGTTTTTGCAGGTATGCTTTACTTTACGATTTCCTTTTATGAGGCGTATGGCTCCTTTGGGTTCATTGCCTTTCCAGGTAATGGTGGAAGGCAGTGTTTCTCCTTCGGGAAGTGCATACAGCGCATACAGCGTCTTGTGGTCTTTGGAAGTCGTAAACCATACATTTCCGTCGTTATAGTGAGGAGTGATTCTGGTTGCATAGATTGCCTTTCCATAACTTTTCAGCCATTCTCCTACCTGTCGGAGACAGATGGCAGCCTTTTCTTCTATGGTACCTTGTGGAGTGGGGCCTACTCCCAGCAGAAGTGCTCCCCCTTTTGCGGTTATCTCAATCAGGTTATTGATAATGGTTTGTGGAGATTTATATATACTGTTTTTTCTCCATCCCCATCCGTTAGCTAATTGTAGATTGCTTTCCCAAGGATAGTTCAGTTGTGTGGAAGGGATTCTCATTTCAGGGGTCGCATAGTTTTCGTTGCGTCCGGGCACTGTGCGGTCTACTGCAAGCATACCAGGTTGTTTCTGGCGTGCCTTGTCAATAATCCGGTCCAGGTGGATGTCTTGTCCGTTGTCAGGACGTACCTGGCCTCCGTCCAGCCATAAAATATCTATTTGGCCATAGCGGGTTGTCAGTTCGTCTATTTGTCTGGCTGTATATTCCTGGAATTTCCTCCACCATTCTTTATGCAGTTTTATTTGATAATTTACGTTTCTGTCTGGGGTTGCCATGTCCGGATTCCAATAATATTCACAATGCCAGTCCGGCTTGGAAAAATAGGCTCCTATCATAAAGTCTTTTTTGCGGAAGGCATCAAACACATGGTAGGCCACATCTTTCTTGGGGTTATTGCTAAAAGGACCATGAGCAATTGAAAACGAAGTGGTTTGAGTGTCGAACATGCAGAATCCATCGTGGTGTTTGGTGGTAAATACTACATATTTCATCCCTGCGTCTTTCATTATGTCGGCCCATTCTTCGGGGTTAAATTCTGTGGGGTTAAAATTATTGATCTGTCCCCAGTACCATTGCTTGAATTCTTCATAATTCATTTGAGGCTGAATGGATTTGCGGCGTTTCAAGAATCGTTCTTCAGAGCATAGCGGCCATGATTCGTTGATACCTTTTACCGAATATAGTCCCCAGTGGAACAATACCCCGAATTTCAAATCCTGCCATTGGTCCAGCTTTTGCAGTACTGCCTGGTCTTGAGGCCAGGTATAGGTCTTAGACATTACATGCACATCTGTTTGTTTTTTGTCTACGAACTGTTGTGCCTGTACTGTTCCGGTCGTAATGGCTAATGCCATTACGGTTCCGGTGATTAGGTTGAATCTTTTCATAAATAAAATCTATTAGTATTTGTTATTTGGCAGGTCCTGCACCTGTAAATTGAGGTTCATAGTCTGACATTTCATGTACGAGCCATTCTCCGTCAATCTTATCGTATAATACGGAAGAACCTTTTTCCAGCCGTTTGTAGGTGGTACCTCCAATCTGTACGTCGTCATTTCCCAGACTGAATGTGGCATTGTTGCGGGTATTGACAACCTGAAGTGAAGCCGGTTGCGACGGATCCAGTTCTGCCTGGATTTTCCATCGGCCACAGGTGAAGGTGTTTCCTTTTCGGATAAGTTCCGACATATTCTGTCCGTCAGGAAGAATGCGAATCACAGTCAGGATGCGGTTGGCGGCACTTGGCTGGAAGGTAGCCGTGAGATGCCATTGGTTGACATATTTGCTTTCCTGCCCTTTTTTCATCTTTTTCGGGTCGGGCGGGCACACAAACTGGTCGGTCTGTGTGATTTCGCACGGCTGATTGCTGAACAGTTGTGCCACGGAAGAGAATTGTTTCTGCTCATAACGCGTGGTGAGTGTGGCATTTTTTTCGTCAATCTGGAACTGTACGGGACTATGCAGCAGCCAGTCCCAACGTACCGGACGGGATGCCTCCAGTTCATCATAAATCAGTACGATGTCCGGATGCAGCAGGAAGATGTGGCGACGGTATTTGGTCAGCGGAGTTTCGCCGAATCCGTTTTCAGGTGTCTGGGTAATGCCGGCTTTCTTGAAGTTTTCTATCCACATGGGGTATTCGCTGACACCGCAGTACGCATTCGAAGCATCGCCTACTGCATAGGTGATGGTCTCACCGTTCAGCATACGGGTGATTTTTCCGTAGGCACGTGTGGTAAAGGGCTGTCCGATACCGTCCACAAGGATGCTGTTGTGCGCCCGTGTGTGACGATAGGACATCAGGTTATGTGCATCGCTGAAATTCAGGTAATAACCTGTGGAACGGTACACCGGTACGCCTCTGAAGTGCAGGTTGAAGCTGTTCTGGTCGGCCAGGGTATGGCTTCCCGAACCGAAGGGGCTGGAACGGAAGCTCAGGAAAAGATTCCGGTTGGTATTCTGAAGGGCAGAATGGGCCACTACTTCTCCAATGTCTTCCAGCCAGAGGGCATTGCCTCGGTCTTCGGGCAATTGCTTGTTGTCAGAATAAATCTTTTCACTACGCGCCATGCGGTAGAGACGGAGCTCAAAGTCTCTTCTCAGGTCTCTTTGGCAGTGGTTGACGTACCAGGCTGCATACGGATTGCCTGTCTCACGGGCCAGAAAATCGGCAAAGGCCAGGCGCTGGCGGTCGGGTACCGGCTGACGTTCGTTCCCGTCGCCGAATCCGGCGCTCATGGTGCCTACGGGGAAGGTGTAGAGCAAGGCTTTTCCGGCATTCTGATACCACGGGTGTTTCAAGAAGTCTGTGCCTGTGAGGTAAGAGAACAAGCTGGGTACATAATACAATGTATGCGTATTCGCAGTGAAGTATCCTGTACCGTTATGCCATTCTCCGTCGCGGTTGAAGCCCGATGCCGGAGCACGTGCGGTCCATACCTCATAGCAGTATTCCAGCATTTCGCGTGCCGTTTCATTCCGGTCGGCAAACATCAGGCCAATTTGCAGCATCTGACGGAAGCAGTGCTGCCAGTAGTGGTTGTTGAAGATGTGCGTCTCTTCATTGCCAGAACGTTGTACCATGTGATGGCCTTTGGCTACTTCGAAAATCATTTGTTCCATCTGCCGAAGTTCCTGTGGAGTAAACATGTCATGACAGGAATCGTACGCATACAGCAGGCTTTCAATCAGCTCACCGGAATAGAAGTCATCCTTCCATAGTGCCTTGTCGGGTTTTGTACGGAGCAGATGACGGGTGTAGGATACCATCTTCTGTGCGTATTGTGTGTCGCGGGTTAGCAGCCAGGCAGTCTGAAGCCATGCGACGTATGGATTATATTTGCGGATGTAGCGATACACATTGGGGTCAGTATCGAAATTTGATTTCATGGCAGTGGCCGCACGGCTTGTCATGTCTTTGTATTCGGGATGTGATGCGATTCGCTGAGGAGCCGTTTTCAGGTCCTTCTCTAAAAAGCAATATAAGCGCGGATACCCCTTAGGCAGGTTTTGGAAAAAAGCTTGGAAAGAAGGTGTCACAAACTGAGGTTCTTCTCCGCTTATCTGGAACTTCCAGACTGTACTCCATGCTTTTTTCTCTCCCTTGTCAGTCACGGAGCGAACCCGCCAGTACCAGGTACCTTTTTCCAGTATGCGGTGAGGGTTGAACATCAGCCACGGCTTCGGAGTGTCTGTCATTGTTTTTCCGGCAGGAAAAGTAGAGTCATTGCTTAACTCAAATTGTATCACTGCCTCCGTTTTCATGCTTTTGGGAACAAGCAGGGGAGTAGGGTTTATGTACACCTGATGCTCTTTCTGCGGATAAGGAGTTTCGCGCACATTCTCATGTACTCGCACAAGAGATGTTTTTTGTGCCTGGATTTTATCCGGTCCGTACAAGATGGAGAGGCATAGGATAAATGCCATTCCATGAATAAGTAAAGAGTGTTTTTTCATTTTGATAACTACTGTTTAGGTTTTAGATGTGTTTGCAAAAATAGCTTCTACCTAAGTGTACGGACTTTCGTTTCTGTTTTAAAATATACCAAATCCGTGTTTTTCATGGAAAATAAGACAGATTTGATAATATATTCCACAGAAATGACCTTTCGGGATGAGCGAAACGCTTATTTTTGTATCTGTAAATATAAGAAGTAAAACTATGAGAATCATTATTTCCTTGATTGTTTTTTTGCTGACGATGGCCGGACTGAGGGCTGCAGATAGAATCAACTTCTTCCACATTGGACTGGAGCAGGGGCTTTCTCAAAGTACGGTGGTAGACATTATTCAGGATAAGCGGGAAAACATGTGGATTGCAACTCATAACGGATTAAACCGTTATGACGGTTACGATTTTACGGTTTATCATCACAACGATGCCGATACGTCGAGCATTGCTAGTGATGTCATCCGTTCCTTGGCTTTGGATGAGTCTGGAAAAATATGGATTGGAACGGGAGCCGGACTGTCTTTATATAATCCTGAACTGGATATCTTCTATAATTATTTTTGTGTGTACGAGGGGAAGAAACAGCAGGTGCTGGATGTGGCTTGCCTGGAGGAAGGGAATTTGCTGGTGGCTACAGATGCCGGACTGATGCATTTTGACAGTCGCAGCGGCGTGTTTAACAGCACGCAGATTCCGACAGAATTACAGAAAATAAGTCCCAGAACATTGGCCAGATACGGGGATGAAGTATATATAGGCTCTTACCAGGGCTTGTTTGTCTATTCATTGAAAGAAGAAGTGGTGCGTACTCTTCTCACGGGAGACTACAGTTTGTCACTCATATTGGCAATTCTGAAGGAAAAGGATAACCGCTTGTGGGTAGGCACGGAAGGAGAGGGACTGTACTGCCTGAATCCGGTGACAGGAGAATGTAGGAAATACAAGGACGGACGAGGGGGACTGAGCTCCAATTACATTCGTTCGCTGGCTCTGGATATGTCAGGAAATCTGTGGGTGGGGACATTGACTTCACTGAATGTGTACGACGAAAAAACAGACCGTTTCGTGGTGTATGACAGTAACCCGATGAAAGAGGGAAGCTTGTCGCAGACCTCTGTCCGGAGCCTGTATAAGGATACGCAGGGAGGTATGTGGATAGGAACCTATTTTGGTGGGCTGAACTATTACCATCCGCTTCGTCAGCGTTTTCATAACATTCGGAACGTGCCTTATCATAATTCACTGAATGATAATGTGGTGAGCTGTATCGTGGAGGATGATGAACGGAATATCTGGATTGGAACGAACAATGGGGGATTAAACCGGTATGACCTCGGGAAAGAATGGTTTACTTCTTATACGGTGGCAGACGGACTGCTGTCGAACGACATCAAGGTGATTTATGTAGATGAGCAAGCGAAGAGGGTGTATGTGGGAGCTCACGCTTCGGGTGGGCTGAATGTGCTTGACTTGAAGACGGGGCGTATCCTGAGCTTTTTGCCGGAGGAAGGCTTGCAGACGGGAAGAGGTTTTTATGGCATTCTTCCAGAACCAGACGGAGAGCTGCTTTTAGGAGCTGTAACCGGAAGTATGGTGGCTTTTGTTCCCGGCACGGGTAAATTCCGCCGGCTGTCATTTTCAGACGGCAGGTTGCTGGAGAAGCGCATTATCACTTTGTTTCGTGATTCGCGCAGCCGTATATGGATTGGTACGCAGGAAGGGGTACGTGTGTATGAACGGAAAGGTGATGTATTGTCGGTTTGTCTGACTTTACCGGTGGGCAAAGGGCTGGAATATACCTCGGTCAATGTGATTCATGAGGGAACGGACGGAATCTTCTGGATAGGAACCCGTAACGGGGTTTATTGTTTCAATGAACAGAAGAAAGAACTGCGTCATCTTTCCGTAAATCAGGGACTTCCGGATAATGTAGTACACGGTATACTGGAGGATGCGGAAGATCATCTATGGTTCAGTACGGAGCGCGGGTTGTCATGCTATTCTCCGTCTTCCGGCGAGTTCCGTAATTTTACGGATATTGACGGCATTCAAAGCAATCAGTTTACGTCTTATGCCTATTGCAAAGGGAAAGACGGGCAGATGTATTTTGGAGGAGTGAACGGGATTACCGTGTTTAATCCGGCTGTGTTCCCGGAAAATCCTTATATCCCTTCGGTGGTGATTACGGAACTGTCTGTGTTGAACCGGCAGGTTCGTCCGGGAGATGTTACGGGAATTCTGTCACGCCACATCAGCGAAACGAAACAGATTGAATTACCTGCCGGACAGTCTACCTTCTCATTGCAGTTCTCGGTGGCCGATTATATTTCGGGCATGCACAACAAGTTTGCTTACCGGCTGGAGGGATATGAAGAGGAGTGGATATATACCGACCACATGAACCGCGGGGTTTCTTATTCCAATCTTCCTCCGGGCGATTATTGCTTTATGGTGAAGGTGGCCAATCGAGATGGTTTATGGAATGAGGTACCTACTCAGCTTCGGATTGTGGTATTACCGGCATGGTATGCCACCTGGTGGGCGAGACTATGTTTCGTATTATTGTTCTTAGGAGTCGTAGCATTGATTTTCCGCTATTTATGGATTCGTAAAAGCATGAGGGTGCAGTTGGAGATGGAACGTCTTGACAAAGAACGGATGAAGGAGGTGAATGAAATGAAGCTTCGCTTTTTTATCAATATATCGCACGAGCTGCGTACTCCGCTGACTCTTATTGTAGCTCCGCTGCAGGAGGTGATAGGAAGAATCACAGACAAGAAAATCTTGTCGAAGCTGAAATATGTCAGTGACAGTGCCAATCGGCTGCTGCACCTGGTCAATCAACTGATGGATTACCGCCGGGCTGAACTGGGAGTCTTTCGTCTGAAGGTAAAAAAGATTATGTTGCATGCGGTGCTTCAGAACATATATCAGGTATATACCGGACTGGCAGAATCCAAACAGATAGATTATCGGCTGGATTCGGATTTGGAAGGGAGAGACGTGTGGTGTGATGAAAAATACATTGAATTGATTTTGAATAATTTGCTGTCGAATGCCTTCAAATACACTTCTGCCGGTGATTGTATCGTGCTTCGGGCCCGTGAAACATCGGGAAATCTTCTGCTGGAAGTGCAGGATACAGGAGCGGGCATTCCGGTAGAAAAACAACGGCTGATTTTCGAACGTTTTTATCAGGTGGATCAGGAACATGTAGGTAGTGGAATCGGTCTGTCGCTGGTGAAGCGTCTGGTAGAATTGCATCACGGCACGATTGAACTGGAGAGCAAGCCGGGCGAAGGATGTGTTTTTTCTATTGTATTGCCTGCTTTGGAAACGGCTTATGCATCGGAAGAAATAGAGAACGTGGCTCGGGAAGGTTCGGAAACTTATCATTACTCAACAAATACATCGGAGATGTATCTGATGGATGCCGGGGGTGATAAGATAGAGACCGGAGAATCAGTGGAACCGGAAGAAGTGGAGGAAGGGAAGAAGTCGTGTGTGTTGCTGGTGGAGGATAATGCCGACATTCAGGAATATTTGTCTGAAGGACTCTCCGCGTATTTCCGGGTATTACGGGCTAATAATGGGAAGGAAGCATTGGAAATATTGGAAGAAAATGAGGGAGTCAATCTGATTCTTTCGGATGTCATGATGCCAGTGATGGACGGAATAAAGTTGTGCAGACAGGTGAAGCGAAACTTGAAGTATTGTCATATTCCTCTCATCATGCTTTCTGCCAAATCGGATGTGAAAGACCAGTTGGAAGGTTTGCAGACAGGTGCGGATGATTACATACCGAAGCCTTTCTTGCTGGAAATGGTGGTTGCCAAGGTCCGTAACCTGCTCCGTACGTATCGGCAGGCCGTGGAACATTATTCGAAATCCATGGAGATTGAACCGGAAAAGGTGGCATTGAATCCTTTGGATGAAGAGTTTTTGCGCAAGGCGATGGAGGCTGTGAAGCGTCACCTGGATGACATCTCTTTCTCTGCCGATGCTTTTGCCAGTGAAATGAATATGTCACGCTCGACCCTACACTTGAAAATGAAGGCTGTAACCGGAGAAAGCACAATGGATTTTATTCGGAAAATTCGCTTTGGAGAAGCTTGTAAACTGTTGAAGGAAGGGCGTTACAACGTGACGGAAATCAGTGAAATGGTAGGCTTCAATACACCGTCTTATTTTGCAACGAGTTTCAAGAAGTATATGGGTTGTCTTCCGTCTGAGTATGTGAAGACGGGAGAATAAAAATGTAGCCCCACAAGAATCACAGCGGGGCTACAAGTCTTATTTAAAGTGTTAAAGTGTCTCTGAGAGCGAGGACAGTAGCATAATGAGCAGCACAGACGCAATGGCCAGTGAAATGAAGGTAAAGACAGCCAGGAAAACGGTTGTCTTGACAAATGTACGTATCCATCCCCGGCGGTATACCGTATGCAGGGAAATGTAGGTGTACACGAACATACCTGTTACGAAGATAAGGAGAGTATACATCGGCATGTTTCCTTTAAACGATTCCATAAAAGTGTCACTTGTCAGCACGGGTACTAGTGGAATAGGAATCAGTATCAGAAACACGGTGTTCAGGTGGATGGCATGTACGAAATGCCACATGTAGGGGAATTTGGCTTTCCGGAACATTCCTTGTAGAAGCCAGGCAAACAAGGGCAGAAGGAACATCATGTAGAGCGGAGTCCATTTGGACAGGTCTCCAAAAAACTGGTTGAGAAACGACTCCTGACGAAGTTGCTGTGCTTCATCGCTGTGGTCTTCTTTCCATTCGTATACGGGAGTTAGGGCGGTACCGGTGGAGTCTACCTGAAAGTGGCGTGCAGCTTGCAGGGATTCAGAGGTTATCTCTTCTTCCTCGACCAGGTTATCCAGGTACTCACCTTTTACTTTTTTGAGATTCAGAATGGTAGTCAGGTCTTTTTGTCGGAGAGTGGTTTCATGCAGGCAGAAGTCGGCCACGATTCGGGGCATTCGCACGTAGGAAAGAGAGAAACGGTCGTCCAGTTGTTGTACCTTGAACAGCTCCTCGGCCTTTTCTACTCCTCTTTCCTGAAAGGCTTTCACTAACTCAGGACCTTGGTATACATATACGCATGTATCGGGCAGGGTCGCAGACGATTTGAGTTGTGCTACGATTTCATCGTTGATATTGAGGGAGCTTACCGCCTGCAATGCCTGATTAGCTTTGTCGGAAGCTATCATGAAGAAAAGAGTAAAGAAAACAACGGAGATACACATATAAAGCCGGAAAGGGTGCACGTAGGAATTGATTTTTCCGGCATTGAATTCGTTGGTCAGGAATCCGGGACGAGTGAACATCAACCACAAGGTTTGCCAGATTTTGCTATCAAACTGATAGACATTTTCAATGTATTGTCTGAGGTATTTCCAGAAAGGCTGGTAGATGTCGAGGGCATATTGTCCGCAGCAATGGCAATACATTCCCTCCAGCTTGGTACCGCAATTCTTGCAATAGGTGTACCCGGGTACGGTCTTTTTACGTATTCTCCGGAGGCGTTTCAACTCGATGAGGCGCATTACTCGGCGCTTTCGTTCTTTCAGTCTTTGTCGCATCCGGGCGAAAGGAGTCTTGTGGGTTTCTTCTTTGTGTGTGGTATTTTCCATGTCAGTAAAAATGTAATATAAATGATATTTTGACACAAAAGTACGTCTGTAAAATGAATTTAGCAAGTTTTTCTGAGGGGAATTGAAAATGCTGGTATTCGGATTTAAGGAAATAAAAAAGTGATATTGTTTCTCTTGAAGCATGTATCACAGAAACAATATCACTCGGTGAATGAACAAACAGAAGGTATTTCACCCGCAAGTTTATCCAATCTTGCTTATCTTCTTTAATTTTTCTTCGTCAATGAGCTTGATTTTTCGTCCGTCAATAATAATCAGTTTTTCGGCGGCGAAATTAGACAAGGTTCGGATGGCATTGGATGTGGTCATGTTGGAGAGGTTGGCCAGGTCTTCTCTGGAGAGATAGATGCTCAGAGTACACTGGTCTTCTTCCACACCGTAGGTATCTTTCAGGAAGAGCAATGATTCTGCCAAACGTCCCCGAATATGTTTCTGAGTCAGGTTGACTGTTCTTTCGTCGGAGATGCCCAGGTCTTTCGACAACTGTTTGATGAAAAACATGGCAAGCTCCGTATTTTCCATAATCAGCTGTACGATGACGGGCATGGGAATCAGGCACATGGTACATGGCTCAAAGGCAGCAGCAGCGGTCACGAAATTTTCTTCGGCAAAATAGGCACGATAGGCAAAGTATTCTTTGTCCTTTATTACTCGGATAATCTGGCTGCGTCCCCCTACGCCGTCTTTGTAAATTTTTACCTTTCCGTTCAGCAAACACATCAAGTTCTCTGGTGTTTCACCTTCGCAATAAATCGTTTCGTTCTTTTTGTATTTCTGAATCGTAAAATTCTGTGCCAGCAGTTCGCGTTGTTGCTGTGTTAATGGTTGCCATAAATCTGGTATACTTTCGGCAATCTCAGCTTCTGTTAATTCCTTTTTTACCATAAAATGTTCCAAAACCATGTTATTAAGCACAAAGGTACGAAGAAAAATTGAAAATATTCTTTTTTTTCATCATAAAAATGGCCTCAGATAAGGGCTTTGTTATATATTTGCTGTGAATATGCGAAAACTGAAAGGCTTATATGAGGCTTTGTGGGGAGTGCTGGTATTGTGCTTGCTGTGCTGTTTCCCACTGCGAGGAGTGGCGCGCGACAATGCTCCGTACCTTCCGAAAAAGCCTGTCGTGGCCGATTCTATTTTGGATTACATGTTTCATTCTGCGTCCATTTATTCGCGTGAGGTGAAAGGATACAAGGGCGATTTGTATCTGAAAGGTCATCTGAAAGTACACAAGCAGAACCGGATTATCAAGTATGTGCCTTCCATGTTTCGTTTGGAGAAAGGTATAAATGATTATTTTCATGAGTCTATCAGTGAGCTGCAATATACGGCTCCTGCCATTTATGACCGGAAGGTCAGGGCAATATCTACGACCTTCCCCAGCACCAGAGGGCAGATATTCGACATTATGGACTACATGAAATTCAATATTTATGCTCCTTCACTGATGGGCAACAGGATACTTTCACCGCTGAACAGAAAGGCGCAGGTGCATTATCATTATTTGCTTGAAAGGGTGGAACACCGGCTGGGAGGAGAATTGTATTGCATTCGTGTCGTACCCCGTTATCGGAGCACGCAATTGGTGGAAGGCTTTCTGTGGCTTTCATCAGCCGACTGGACTATCCGAAGAATGAATCTCAAGGGACGTTATGACCTGGTAAGGTTCCAACTGAGCATGCAGATGGGCGAGGAGGAAGATACGAAATATCTTCCTGTTTTACTGAATCTTGATTTGAACTTCAAGTTCCTGAAGAATCATCTGGAGATGAAGTACACGGGGTGGATGAAGTATTCATCGGTTGTTTATCGTAAGCCGGGGGAGGAATGGATTGTCAAGAAAGCGAACGACCATAATCTGTCGAATTCTTATACTTTGTCGTGTGATACCAGTCGGCTCGTGGTGGAGCGTGACTCGTTCAACCGTATCCGGCCGATTCCTTTGTCTGCTTATGAGGATTCGCTTTACCGTTCGGCGGATGAGCGGCGATTGAAGCGGGAGGCCGATACGATAAAGGCAGAGCCTACAAAACTGAAGAAGAACATGGTGTTCTTGGGGCAGCTGGGGGATGCCTTGATTAGCAGCTATGACATTGACATCTCTAAAGTGGGAAGCATCAACTGCTCTCCGATTATCAATCCCTTATTAGTGAGTTATAGCCACCGGAATGGAATATCCTATCGGCAGGTATTTAAGTACAACAAGCTTTTCCATGATGGACGCCTGTTGCGTATCGTTCCTCAGATTGGTTATAACTTTACAAAGAAAGAGTTTTATGCCAAGGCGGATATGGAATATATCTACAATCCCCGAAAACTGGGCTCTATTGAAGTACATGGAGGAAACGGTAACCGAATTTACAGTAGTGTGGTACTCGACCAGCTGGAGCAGATTCCGGACAGTGCGTTTACCTTCGATGGACTGGAATTGGATTATTTTAAGGATGTATACGTAGATATATCGCATAACATTGAGTTGTGCAACGGACTAAAGTTAGGCACAGGTTTGGCTATGCATTGGCGTTATACTAAGAGTACGCCGGAAGTGGAAGCACGTGTACGTTCTAATTATAACAGTTTCGCTCCCCGTATTCGTCTGGAATGGACACCGGGCATGTATTATTATATGAACGGCAACCGAAAGATAAATGTCGGCTCTTTCTTTCCTACCTTTATGCTGGATTACGAACGGGGTATCAAAGTTTTAAAGAATTCCGGTACCTATGAACGAATCGAAGGTTCTGTGGAACAAATCATTCGTTTGAAGAATGTGCGTTCACTGGCTTATCATGTGGGAGCCGGTATGTTCACCAATCAGTCGGATATGTATTTTGTGGATTATGCGCATTTTGCCAACTTGAATCTTCCTCAGGGTTGGAATGACGATATTGGAGGTACGTTCCAGATGCTGGACGGACGCTGGTACAATGCTTCCAGTCATTACATACGGGGAAATCTGACCTTTGAGGCACCTTTCATCCTCTTATATCCGGTTACCCGTTTGTTGTCGTTCGTACAGAAGGAACGTATTTATGCCGGCGTTCTTTTCATGCCCCACCTGAATCCTTATCTGGAATTCGGTTACGGCTTTGCTACCCACTTGTTTGATGTGGGTGTCTTTATCGGAAATGAAAAAGGTAAATTTACTTCCGTGGGATGTAAATTTACCTTCGAATTATTCAACAAATAAAAATAGTTGCACTATACTAACTCGTCCGAAGTATATCCTTGTGGAAGTGGACGACAGTTATATCCAGAAGCCATGATTTCACCGTAGGCTCCGGCAGAACGAAGTGCAATCAGGTCACCACGGTGTACCTTGTTCAGGTCGATGGCTTTTCCGAACACATCCGATGATTCACAAATAGGACCTACTACATCGTATGCTTCTGCAGGTTCTTCCGAAGTAAGGTTCTCAATCTTGTGATAAGCCTGATACAAAGCCGGACGAATCAGGTCAGTCATACCTCCATCTACGATGGCAAACTGTTTGTTAGTACCTTGTTTCACGTAAATGACTTTAGTGATGAGGTTACCACACTGACCTACCACTGAGCGTCCTAATTCAAAGTGAAGCGTTTGCTGCGGACGCAGGCGCAGATGCTTGTGATAAGTAGCAAAATATTCTGCGAAGTCAGGAATCGGCTGGCGGTTGGGGTGTGCATAGTCAATGCCTAAACCACCTCCTACGTTGATATGTTCCACGATAATCTGACGGGCAAAAAGTTTCTCTTGTAATTCGTTTACACGGTTACAGAGTGCCACGAAGTCACCCATATCCAGAATCTGTGAGCCGATGTGGAAGTGTAATCCTACGAACTTCACGTTTTTCATCTCCAGTGCCAGGTCAATCACACGGTCCATGTCCTGTATGCTGATACCAAATTTGTTCTCTGCCAGTCCGGTAGTGATGTTGGCATGCGTATGAGCGCCTACATCCGGATTGATACGGAAAGCCACGCGGGCAATCTTGTTCTTTGCTGCAGCCAGTTCGTTGATGACTTCCAGTTCAGGAATAGACTCTACATTGAAGCAGAAGATGTCATAATCCAGTCCTAAATTGATTTCCTTGTCTGTTTTCCCCACTCCGGCATATACTATTTTGCTGGCAGGGAATCCGGCCTTGATGGCAGCTTTGATTTCGCCGCCGCTTACGCAGTCAGCTCCCAGTCCGCTTTCACGGATGATGCCTAATATTTTAGGGTTGGCATTGGCTTTCACCGCATAGTGCACGCAGAATTTATTGTATTTTCCTGCTTCCTCCTTGATTTTATTCAAGGTTTCACGAAGCAGATTTGTGTCATAATAATAAAATGGCGTTTCCAGTTTTCGGAACTGCTCTATTGGAAAATTAGCTTTCATAAAATGGGTTTAGTTGTGATTGTTGTTATATTAGAAGAATAAAAAAGGCGGTGATGCGGTTTTTACTGACCGTATCCTCCGCCTTTAGCTTTTATAAAAGGTTGTTTTTATTTTTCTTTACCGTTGAAAAGCACGTTGCTCAATGACTGTAAAGCCTGTTTTTTGTCCGATTCGCGAATCAGGAAAGAGATGTTGTAGTTGCTTCCACCGAATGAAATCATACGTACAGGAATATCACGCATTGCATCCAGTGCCTTTGCTTCGAAACCTACGTTTTCCCATTCCAGGTCGCCCACTACACAGACGATACACATGTCATGGTCTACCGTTACTGTACCGTACTTCTTCAGGTCGTTTACGATTTCGTTCAGGTGTTTTGTATTATCAATTGACATGGATACACCCACCTCTGAAGTACATACCATATCAATCGGAGTCTGGTAGCTTTCAAAGATTTCAAACACCTTGCGGAGGAAACCGTGAGCCAGCAGCATACGGCTTGACTTAATCTTGATAGCGGTGATGTTGTCTTTGGCAGCTACCGCCTTGATTTTGCCTTTTTCCGTATCGTTAGAAATCAGTGTACCCGGAGCAGTCGGTTCCATGGTGTTCAGCAAACGTACCGGAATGTTGGCATATTTAGCCGGCTGGATACAAGTCGGGTGCAGAATCTTTGCACCGAAGTAGGCCAGTTCAGCTGCTTCTTCAAAGTGAAGCTGACGTACCGGAGAAGTCTTGTCTACCACGCGCGGGTCGTTGTCGTGCATACCGTCGATGTCTGTCCAGATCTGGATTTCAGAAGCATTGATGGCCGCTCCAATCAGAGAAGCCGTGTAGTCACTTCCTCCACGCTGCAGGTTGTCGATTTCACCGTATGCGTTGCGGCAGATGAATCCCTGAGTGATATAGATTTCATAACCCGGGTTTGCTTCCAGTTGTGCTGACAGTTTTTCGCGGATGTAAGTCAGGTCAGGTTCGCTGTTCTTGTCAGTGCGCATGTATTCCAGTGCCGGAATCAATGTCGCGTTTACGCCCTGCTCGCACAAGTAGTTAGTCACCATGTTGGTAGAGATGATTTCTCCCTGAGCCAGGATGACTTTTTCTTCAAATAAAGTAAATATGTCTTTCGTGTAAGAACGAATGTAATCGAATACAGATTTTACGAAATCCAGTGTTTTCTGTTTATATTCTTCGGTAGAATACAACTCATCAATGTGCTGTTTATATTTCGCTTCCAGTCTATTGATGATTTCATTTGCACCTTCTGGATTTTTCTTGTACAGATAATCCGAAATTTCAACCAATGTGTTAGTCGTACCTGACATGGCAGACAGGACTACAATTTTCTGTTCGCCGTCAGTGATTAATTTGGCCACATCCTTCATTCTTTGTGCAGAACCCACAGATGTACCTCCAAACTTTAAAACTTTCATTTTACGTTTCGAATTTTAAATGTTCTATAATTAATTAATTTCGGGAGCAAATGTAATAATAAAAACCCTATTTTGGGGTCATTTTGGCAAAAATCCTTTTACTCCTTTGTCTTTTTTATGAATTTGTCGTTTCCGTGAGACGGTGATGTTCGCATTTGTACACTTTTCCGGGATATTCCGAAAGCAAGTTGAGGTTGTGCGTGGTCATCAGAATGGCTGAGCCCTGACGGCAGATGTCCTGCAATAATTCCACGATGCGTCGTCCGGTTTCCACGTCCAGATTGCCGGTCGGTTCATCGGCCAGAATAATTTCCGGTTTGTTCAGTATGGCCCGGGCGATGACGATGCGCTGCTGTTCTCCGCCGGAAAGTTCGTTAGGCATTTTGTACCCCTTGTTTTCCATGCCAACCTGCTGTAGCACTTCTTCAATTCGCCGTTCTATTTCGGTACGGTTTTTCCAGCCGGTAGCCTTAAGCACGAATTTCAGGTTTTCGTGTACGGTACGGTCGGTCAGCAGCTGGAAATCCTGAAACACGATGCCGAGTTTCCGGCGCAGGGTAGGGAAGTCCTTCCGTTTCAGGGTGCGCATGGCATTTCCCAGCACCCATGCTTCTCCGGCATCAATCTCCACCTCTCCGTAGATAGTTTTCAGGAGAGTAGACTTTCCGCTGCCCACTTTCCCGATGAGATAGACAAATTCGCCCTTTCGGAGTTCCAGGTTTACATCCGAAAGAATCTCCTGTCCTTGCAAGCTTACGTTTACGTGCTGGTAAGAAATGAGTGGTTGTTCTTCCATATCTTGTGATTAGTGTTTTTTCCAGGTAGCGCTGTGACGCTCTTTCAATTCACGGGCTAAGTCTTCAATGCGGTAGCCTTTGTACGTAAGCAGCACAATCAAGTGGTAAAGCAGGTCGGCTCCTTCGTAAATCAGGCGTTCGTCGGTTCCGTTGCAGGCTTCGAGGATGGTTTCTACAGCTTCTTCGCCTACCTTTTGTGCCATCTTGTTGACTCCCGAATTGAACAGGCTGGTGGTGTACGATTTCTCCGGCATTTCCTGACGGCGACGGTCGATGAAATCCTGTAACTCTTTCAGGAACATGATGTCCTGCTCGTTTTTGTCTCCCCAGCAAGTATCTGTGCCCTTGTGGCAGACAGGGCCTTCCGGATGTACCATGATGAGCAGTGTGTCGTTGTCACAGTCGGCCTTTACCGAAACCACGTGCAGAAAGTTTCCGCTTTCTTCTCCTTTGGTCCACAGACGGTTTTTGGTACGGCTGAAGAAAGTCACCTTACCCGTTTCCATGGTTTTCTCGTAGGCTTCCTTGTTCATGAATCCCAGCATCAATACTTTTTGCGTATAGTTATCTTGGATAATGGCCGGAATCAAGCCATTCATTTTTTCAAAATCCAGTTCCATAATCTTACTTTATATAATATAGTTAGTTTAAACAGTTATCTGCGCACGGCGATACCTTCTTTGCAAAGGTAATCTTTTAATTCGGGAATTGGAATTTCACCGAAGTGAAAAACACTGGCAGCCAGGGCGGCGTTAGCTTTTCCTAACGTAAATGCGTCACGGAAATCCTCTTTCTTGCCAGCTCCTCCGGAAGCGATGACCGGAATGGTAAGCCGGTCGGCCAGTTCGGCCAGTGCTTCGTTGGCATATCCTTCCTTTACCCCGTCGTGGTCCATGCTGGTAAACAAGATTTCCCCGGCTCCGCGGCTGTTGGCTTCTTCCGCCCATTCCATAAGGAAACGGTCGGTCTCGAGTCTTCCTCCGTTGAGGTAACATTTCCAGCCTTGCGGGGTTTGTCGGGCATCAATGGCCACCACACATACCTGCGAACCGAAATGGCGGGCGATGTCATCGATGAGCTGCGGGTTCCGGATGGCCGAAGAGTTGATAGACACCTTGTCGGCTCCGGCATTTAGCAGACGTTCCACATCGCTCAGTTCATGAATACCTCCTCCCACGGTGAAAGGAATGTTGATTTCCGCAGAAATGCGTTTCACCAGCTCTGTAAACGTTTTCCGTCCTTCGTGGCTGGCAGTGATATCAAGGTACACCAACTCGTCGGCTCCTTGTTCGCTGTAAGCCTTTCCAAGCTCCACCGGGTCGCCAGCCTGGCGCAGATTGACGAAGTTGGTACCTTTCACCGTTTGTCCGTCTTTGATGTCAAGACAGGGTATGATTCTTTTTGCTAACATAATCCGTTTCTTAAGTTAAGAGTTAAGGAAGAAAAGCTTTCAAGTCCTGCAGGGTGATACGCCCTTCATAGAAAGCCTTGCCGAATACCACTGCCGGAATACCTGCTTCGTTCAGTGCTTCAATGTCCTTCATGCCGCTGATGCCTCCGCTGGCTATCAGATGCAGGTCGGGGTGCGCCTCCATGATTTGCTTGTATAGCTCCAAAGACGGCCCGTTGAGCATCCCGTCGCGAGAGATGTCCGTACAGAGTACCTTTGCGACACCTTTCTTTATATAGTCATCCAAGAACGGCATCAGCTCCAGACGGCTACATTCCAGCCATCCGTTGACGGCTATTTTCCCGTCTTTGGCATCCGCTCCTAAAATAATCCGTTCACTGCCATATACCTCCATCCATCGGTTGAACGTATCCGGCTCTTTTACGGCGATGCTGCCCAGCGTTACCATCTGCGCTCCGCTTTCGAAGGCAATGTGCAAGTCTTCATCGCTTTTGATGCCTCCGCCAAAGTCAATGACCAGCGAAGTCTGTCCGGCCAGTGCTTCCAGTACCTTATAGTTTACCACATGCTTGGAAGCCGCTCCGTCCAGGTCGACTACATGCAGGCGATGGATGCCATGCGCTTCAAACATCTTGGCCACTTCCACCGGATTCTCGTTGTAAACCTTTTTCGACTGATAATCGCCCTGAGAAAGTCGTACACACTTCCCGTCGATGACATCGATGGCTGGTATAAGTTCTATCATATTTTATATAATGTTTCGTGATTAGAGATTCAAAAAGTTGCGCAGGATACATTCTCCCACCTTTCCGCTTTTTTCCGGATGAAACTGGGTGGCATAGAAATTATCCTTGTGCAAGGCTGCACTGAAAGGGGTGATGTAGTCGGTGGTAGCCGCTGTAAATTCATTGACCGGCACATAGAAACTATGCACGAAATACACGAACTCTTCTTCTTTCATGCCTTGAAAGAGCGGGCTGCGGAGGTGTGACAGTGTGTTCCATCCCATGTGGGGGACTTTCTCTTCGGGATTGGTCGACTGGAATCGCTTGACTTCCGCATCGAAAATTCCCAGACAATCTGCATCGCCTTCTTCCGAATGGCGGCAGAGCAACTGCATCCCCAGACAAATACCTAAGACCGGTTGTTTGAGCTCTTTGATGAGAAGGTCCATGTGGCAAGTTTTCAGGTAATCCATGGTAGTACGTGCTTCGCCCACTCCCGGGAAAATCACCTTGTCGGCACCGAGTAGTGTCTCCTTGTCGTTGGTAATGACAGGTTCCACACCCAGTCGCTTCAGTGCACAATCCACCGAAAAGAGGTTGCCTGCATTGTATTTTATGATTGCAATTTTCATTCAGTGCTGTTTTTTTTTGTAGAAAAAATAGTTTTTGCAAAAGTAACGAATTATAAACAATCTCCTAATAAAAGCGACAAAAAGTTTGTCTGTGATGGTGGTTTTCTGACAAGGTTTTTGTAAGAAGCTCCTATGCGTGGCTTTCTAAAAAATGAGGCGTAAAACTTTTTTGAATATTTTTTCGGGAAGCTATTGCAGATTCAAAAAAAAACACTACCTTTGCATCGCAATCAAGAGAGATAGCAACGAAAAACTTAATGGTGCGTTAGTTCAGTTGGTTAGAATACATGCCTGTCACGCATGGGGTCACGGGTTCGAGTCCCGTACGCACCGCAATAAACATTGAAAATCAATGTTTTACAAAATAGACACCCGATTTTACACCCAAGAATGTAAAGTCGGGTGTTTTTGTTTCACTTAATTAATTGTATACATATTTTATGTGGGTATATATACAAGCCGCAAAACAAAATGTAATTCAATCCCAAAACGTTTTGTGTGATTCTCACTTTTATTAACTAAAAACGAAATGTGATTTTTATAGTTAAATTACACAACATATAAACAAGATGTTTACAACCATTTAAATGGTAATTAAATAACACTCAAACATATTCTAAAACCAATAAAAAAGGCTGCATTATTGCAGCCTTTTTTATCAATATAAGATTAGATTAAATGAAATCCATCCAAGGTACACAGATTCCTTTTTCCATAATATCTGCCGTATAACGGTTAAACAGCATACCATCATAACCATCAGGATCTGTAAGCAATGCATGTGCCATCTTTACAGCATCAGTATCAGACTTCAGAAGCTGAGCAAAATCAGAATACAGCATATTTGCTGCATAAGTAACATCACCCCAGGTCGATTTTTCTGGAAGTTTAAGTCCCAATGAAGTAAATGCTCCTTCTACATCTTTGCAAGACCAGGTGTGATTCATGCCATTCGCATTTACCATTTTACTACTTGCATATTCTGCTAACTTATCGCTAAAATGCATGCCATGATGCATTTTGTAAGTTCTGTAATGTTCATTATTCCAGAACTCGTTCTTACCCTTTTTGTTAAGGCAATTCCTGACTGCTTGTTTCATCTTGTTTTATCTTTTGTTCGTTATCAATAATGGTTATATCTTTTTCTCTTAACTCAATCTTGTCGATTCGTTCCTGAATCCAACGAATCATTCTATTTCACTTAAAATGGATGGGTACTATACAAGATAATTGTATGCTTACATCATTTATATATTATTTTCCTATAACTTTGTGAATAAATCATAACCTATCATTAATAATAAATTATGAACAAGTTAAAGGATATTGAAAGTATGCGTGTTATAGCTATGATTTTGGTTGTTTTTGCTCATGTAACACGTATGTACACTTCAAATGCTGCTATACCACAGGGAGTGACCGATTCATTTATTACAGCATTAACAGAATGGATATATACGTTTCACATGCCAGCTTTTGTAGCCATCTCTGGAGCTGTCTATTATTTTGTTAAAAGGGAAAGAAAGGCATATAATAATACCTTAATTTTTATCAGAAATAAAGCTGCCCGATTATTAATTCCGTATATTTTCTTCGCAATAGTCGTTGTTTTACCTACTTTATATTATTGCAATCTAATTGAGGGAAATTTCTGGAATTATAATTTTAACACATTCGTTTTGGTTAAAAATCCAAGACATTTATGGTATCTAATAATGCTATTCAACTTATTGGTACTCATTAATTTTTGCGAGAAATATATTTTTAAATACAAAATGATAGTTTTATTGTTGACATTGTTAATACATCCCTTTGCAGGCTATTTCCCTATAAAAATATTCCAGTTTTCTAATGTTATTTCTTATTCCTTATATTTTATGATAGGTTATTGTTTTCAGCACAAAAGAAAAAATATAATAGATTATCTTAGTCGAATGAATAAGCCTTTGATATTCACTATGTTAATATTATTAATGTCAGTGATATATTCCATGTATTATATGTTTAAAATAAGCTACGTGTTAGTTTCACTGTCTTGCAGCATATTGGGAATATTACTTCTATACATTGTATCTATTATGTTTAGCCAAAGAGATAAAAATACTAATAACATATTATTTAAATTAATCGATAAAAACAACTTTGGTTTGTATCTTTTTCACCCTATGATAATTTATGTTATATTTTATAACATAAAAGACCTAAATATACATCCATGGGTATCTATTCTATTTGTTTTTATTTCAAGTCTAATTATTTCAATAGCACTCACAAAACTTATGCGAGCTATAGGTTTGAAAAAGTTTATAGGTGAGAAATAAAAATCATAAGACAGTTGGTTGCCCGTCATTGACAGAGTTTATGTCAATGGCGGGATCCTTCTCAAAAAACAGTATATCGTGATGGCTAATTAAATAGAACGGAATCAACAGAACCATTGCCTGTATAGGTTCTTCTAGGAATTTTCTTGGTGAATCATTATGTCATCTATATGTTAATCTGCAATATTATCGTCTGATATTGTATTATTATATACGAAGTTTTCACTAATTATTGCATCTCCCAAATTACCGCTTTCAGTTTTATTGATGCCATTGTTGTTCCCAGTTATTGATATGTTTTTGATAAATCCTTTGCTTAAAGTACCATTTATATGAATTCCGTCTCCAACATTTGACTTAATCAACATTGGGCTTATGTGGAAATTAGAAATATTGCCGTTTAAGTAAATTCCATGCTCGCCATTTTCTGATATTTCACCACCAATGATTCCTAAATTTTTAACCCCATTAGCTATCTCTATTCCTGATTTTAAATTGCCTATTGCGTTGCAACTAATTAAATCTATCCCATCATAATTACCTACATACCATCCAAATCCGTTTTGCTTATTGTTATATTCAGGATATCCATCTTCAAGGTTTTTCCCATTGTTTGTAGCTACACATCCTATGAACTTAGCCCTCTTTCCGTATGAAGAGCCACCTATTGTTCCGGCATCAAATGTAAATCCTGCGTGTTTGTTATTATTGGCAGAGCATGATATTACTCTTGCCGAATCTCCTCCAGCTATGCCAATCCCGGCTCTATTCCCCTCACATGAGCAGCTTACTATTGATATTCCATGCGGAATATCACTACTACCTTGTGTCTCTAAAAATATCCCAAACTGCTTGCAGTTATTACAAATGCAGTTTATTATTGTCAAAGGCTCATATCCTGCTTTCTGTAGTCCGGTACCAATTCCAATACCACTGCATCCAGGTGCTCCTGTAGGATTCGATAAGTCCCCTCCTCGTCCACAATTATCGCAATGTACATCTTCTATAAGACCATTGATTATTCCATCGGAGCCAAGTCCTGTGGCTATCGTGTTTTTAATTTCAATGCTTCTGTATGTGACATTTTTCAGCCTCATTTGGAAAATTCCCTTAACTTGTGGGGGGATACCTGTCTGATTAACACCGTCTATCGTGAATTTTTCCATAGTAAAATTAGATAGGTCATTCCCCTTAAATGCACTCACCTCTTCAATAGGATAGAATATAGTCTTCCCGATTCCGTCTCCCAACAGATTTATGTTACTCTTCCAAAGTACAGAGCTGCTTATCTTATATTCCCCAGAAGGCACATATATAATTCCATACCCAAAGTCGTTAGTTATATCTTCGAGCATATCATGCAATATCTGGCTTATGTCCTCGCCACTTTTTGCTCCATAATTTTTCGCATTATAAATATGATTTACGTAATTTTCAACACTACCGACAGTCCCTCCATGTTCCAAATTAGTCCTAAATACAAAATTTTCCTTATCTGACTTTAGAATTGACGTCCTTATATATTTGGCCTCTGAAGGTATATTATAAATAGTCTTCACAATAGTCTCTTTGTTCTTCCTATTACAATACGTGTACCCTTTGATAGGAGATTTGGAGGAATTATATAATACCATACCCCCAATAGATGTTACAGTATTTGTTGAGACAGAAATCTGTACATTATGCGTAACAGAAGGAAGTGGTATAAAATCCGTAACAGATAATGTCAAATCAGAGATTGTTTCGCCAAAATTCTCTTCGCTATTTGACGCTACTAATTTCAATCCGTCGGTAAATGAAACGTCTGCTCCTTCTTGGTAACTGTCGGTATATATTTCTTTTATTTTGTCATTTAGCTCTTTTGTGCTATAATGCCCAAGCTGATATTGAAATTCTCCATATTTTTCTGAGGTAAAGATATTTGTCCTGAAAAAATATGCTTCATTTGGAATTTCAACAGACTCTTCTATAATACCGTATGAATCACCAGTTCCATGAACAATTCCGCTTATTGGGTTTTTATTTTTATCATAAAATACTAATCCAAAATTACTTTCATTGTTGGTAAGGATTGGAATTGAAATATTTAATAAAGAAAATCCTTTACATACTATATAATCTGATATTGATAATATATCGCTATCAGCTCCAGTGCCTAGTTTGCTCTCTAATGCAATTAATCCACGGTTAGCTGATTTTTGAGACAATGTTCCTTCCTCATATAAAGACAAGCTTGGAGAAAGTATATATAATTTGTTGTATTCTTTATCGCTTGTCAAAATTGTAGTTCTAACATATTTTACATCCTTTGACGCATATTGCGAAATATCAATTATCTCCATCTCTGTGGCATCGCCATCGAACTTGAATCCTGCTATATATTTTTTGCTTGAATCATACACCACAGCTCCAGTTGTTATGTTGCTATGAACTACAGGCAGAAGAACTCTATCGGCTCCACTCACATCAATGTAATCGCTCACTGCCATACTGTCTTCTTCTGTGGTGACGCCACTGGTTGTGGATAGTCTATATCCATCTGTATATGTAAGTTCTATTGTCTCCACATATTTTTCAATAACGCTATTAGTTGCGTTACTTTCATTGCTGTTGAATCCGTTCTCAATTTTACTCTCTAACTCGGTAAATTTCTCATCCTGCTGTTGCTTATTTTCTTCAAATTCTGTTTTTTTTACATAATCATTCAATTCAACAGAACCGGTATCAGGAGCGGTGTTTGTATTATGCCACTGACCGGATTGTACATCATATACTTTACCAGGATATGGCTCTCCTACCCATGCGGTATCTCCACTCTGAGGAGAAGGGAACTTATCTTTCAAGGATGATTCTGATGTAAAGTATCCTTTGAACTTCGTAGTCGAACTTTTAACCTTTTCAAGATCTGTATTTAAGTTCTGGAAATTGGAATTGATTGTGGTAGATGCATCACCCCAATTCGATTCTTTTTTTACTTGTGATATGTTTGACATAATTATTTATTGATTTAATATATTACCTTGATAGTCATACCATGTTTTCAAATCGTCTGAGTATTCACATGCAATTGAGTTTTCAACAATCCATGAAGAACCATCAGATATAAATGTACAGAAATTTCCATCTAAACACATAGCATAATTATATCTTAAAAGAGGATTTATATAAATATTATCTCCTTCTTGACATCCTATAATTATATTAATCCCGTTTCTTGATTCTATGTTTGTCCTAAAATTAATCCTAAGCCCCTTCCATTCCTCCGATTTTGGCATTATAAGTGTAGGTTCTAAACCACCTGGACTATAACTTCCTGCTCCTACGAAATAAACCCCATCTCTTTCAGGATTTATTACACCGCTTTCTATCTCGTAAATATATTTCACGTTAGAGTATAATGCTTTAGCCTTTACAACACCTTCAAATATTCCATCATTGGCATAAACGGTTCCACGGAACACACCACCTAAAGCGTAGATATAACCTCTTAAAAATACATCTCCACCATGTGTGGCAACAAACTTTGCCAACGACTTCCATTCCTCATCGGTAGGGTTGCCTCCTCCAATGAGTTTTTGAACGGTAGCTATTGCCTGTTCAAATGTACCTCCAGCCCAAAAAGCCACATCAGTATCATCATTGTAAATACCGCTGATACCTGCGTTCACTTTTTCCATTACACCGTCAGTCCATTTCCCAAGTTGTATCATTGACGTCAATACCAGTCCTCCAATTACTTCTGTGCTTCCTTTCATTGCATCTTGTAGATACCAGAATTTTTTAAATTCATCTTTTACAACGTCAGGGTCTAATACAGAAGGACACCAGTCTGTAGGTATCGTACCTCTTTCCAACTTTATATCGCATATCGTGGCATCGCCTGAAAATGTAACTGATGTGGTATTACTGTTTGTAAAGACATGAGAATACTTCTTGTAATCATTCGTCAGCTGCTGTGATATGGTACTTCCTCCTACTACAATCTGCAACGAAGTTCCTTTTGCCTTGTAGCTTATCACATAATTCTCATTCGGAATAAGCATCAATCCCTGAGAAAGTCTTCCTATCGTAGCAGATACGCCTGATACAGCGTTTTCATCCTGATTTAGTGTTGCCGTACCGCTCCACTTGTCAAGTGAGGAGTTATACATTTTGGTATCCTCTTTCAGTGGCGTTCCTGATTCCAGCTCTAAAGACTCAAAATCACCCAAAAACCCAGTATTCAAAAGAAGATTTTCTCCACCTATTTTTACAGCATTATAGATTTCATCAGGCAAATCTTCAAGCTGAGATGCACCAGTAGAACCAGCCTTCAATTTAATCTTTCCAGCCACTTCCACACCTTCTTCCTGGTCATACTTCATGTATGTACTCCCGTCCTTGTCTCCCACATAGGTATCTCCGTATGTAACGGATTTATATCTTCCGCTTACCGGGTCATAGTAATCCATCTTCACAGCTTTGTCTTCAATGCTGTAGGAGTCGATACCCTGATAATATTTGATGGATGGGCTGTCTGTACCAAATGCTGATATGATAATTGCAGACTGGCGTGTCTTGTCCGTTCGATGCCCCAGCCCGACGAGTTCATCTCCTTCTTGCGGAACAGTAGAACCTGTATCACAATCTGTTTTACTTAGGTCGATGTAGTCGGAACCAACAGCTGTTACCAACCTCCAGTAGTAAGCCTGTTCGGTGAGATTAAATGTCTGCCGACGGGCCTGTGCTCCTACAGTAAACTGATTTTGCAACGTACGTTCGCCATCTGTATTTTCAAAAAAGCAACGATAGGATGTTTCTGTCTCTTCTATCTTGGATATAGTCATTCCGGAAGGTGATACTATCAGCATTCCTCCCACGTGCTTGGCTTCCTGAATAATCAGTTCGATGAAAGTCGCAATCTTACGGATAGTAAGATAGTCAAACTCTGCATGACTGTTTCCATCCTGGTCTATCTGTATAGCACCTCCGGTTCCAAGCAACCCGGAAACAAACTCACCCAGTTCAATACCTTTCAGGAATTTTTGCAGATACGGGTTTTCGTCCGTTTTGTCCTTTCTGTGAAACTTCAACAGAGAAGCAAGAGCGGAATACACATTATTGTCAGACGGCGTGTTACGGTCTGTACTCTTGATAATATTGATTATCGCCTGTTCTGCCTGTCTGGCCACCTCATACCGTAATGAGTCCAAAGAATTATCTACAGAAGACTTCCACCCAGTCCCTACCTCATCCGAGCAGGTAATCGTAGCCTGGCACAAGTCGTTCAACTTGCGCTGCACCTTTGTAATACGTGTATCCTTGTATCCTCCGGTCGAGCCGAAATACTGTTCTGAAAGCAGACGCACGTTCCATCCGATGCGGAGCGGTGTATTATTCTTTTCTATGTAGTTACGGTCAGTAGTTCCGGTGTATTTGTTCGGGTCAAAGCTGTAGGTATTCAAGAAGTCATCTACTGCCTGCTTGTATGCCTGTTCCGCTGCGGTGATGTATTCCTGCGGCATGGCGAAGTTCCATGGTATATACTTGTCACCTGGATTTGGTATAATCACACCTCCAGGAATCTGAGTCGTATCATCCGGATATACGTTGATGATTTCCCACTCCCGTGTGTCTTCATGCCATGCCGCCTGGAAAGAACCGTCAGTTCCACGTCCTGCCAGCTCGCCAGTCTGAAACTGTAACATATAGTCCAGATCCGGAATCTCGTAGTCTTTCGGATTCCAGTTCATGCCGTTGTCCTTGAAGTAATATACGGTGTACTTCCGTCCTTCCTCGCTGGTTTTCTCTTCCGTGCGAACCGACGAAACCCTACCCACATACTGAGGATATATCTCAGCAAACGCAGCTTCTTCCGTTTCTTCCTTCACTCCGTACAAGTCTACGTTCTTGTCCACATATATTTCCCGGCTTGGAAGTTGCAGACGGGAATACCCGTACTTTGTCGCATCAATATTGCGTGTGCTGCCCAACGGGAACAGACGGGTAAAGAATTTCACTTCCCCGTTATCTTCCTGTGCCAGATTGGTAAGTCCTTGAAGGTAGCCAAGCTCCACCACTTCGCCACGTTCAGCCTTGCAGAGATTAATCACATAACCGTCTGCCCACATTTCCGTATCAAATGTGGCGGCGATGCCGTTGCTGCCAAATGCCGCATCCCAGCACTTCACATTCCGGTAATCAATCACCTTGTTTTCGGAGGTAATAACCGTTCCGATGCTCCACAGATTTCCACCAGCACGGCGGTTCATATTGTCTATCCACAACTGCAGGTGTTCGCGCGGCCCGCCGTCGTAACTGAATTCAGACGTGGTTCCACCTTCCTGGAACAGCATCAGTGTATCTTCCGCATCGTGTATCGGCGCATAGAACTTCACGCTGTATTCGTAAGTCTGCGTGTTCTTCTGCTTCGGACGATAGCGTGACTTTACCTTGTAGCGAACGCCTTCCAGCTCGATGTAGTCATCCACGTCCAGCGGCACGTATTCGGTATGGGTGAAGGATGCGGATACGCTGCATTCTCCACCTATTTCTTCCGTGACACTGGAAGAAGAGTTCGGGCTGGCTGTCAGCCGGAGGCTGTTGGCTTTATCGTATATTTTCAGTTCCATTTAAACGGTGTTTAATCAATTACTAAATAGAAGGCTGCGGCTCCATAAATTTTACGGAAAACAACACATAGAACCGGTCTCCTTCGTAGCTTTCGTACCAGTCCGGTTCTGCCGGCATGTCCTGGTAAACCATATTGTAGGTTCGGTAATTCTTCACGGCGATTGCAAGCATACCCGACGTGATGAGCGTCATCATGCGCTGGTATTTGTCCAGGCGGTCAGCAGCGGAGGTTCCACGAAGCCAGAACTGCAATGTACGTTCGATGCTGCTCAGCTTCACGTTCGGGTTCTGAGGAAGCTCTACCCCATTCCTTTCTCGGAAATCGACGGTAGTAATATCCTTCGCCTTGGGCATTCGAAGCAAAGCATCCATGTTCACGTGTCCGCCTTCTTCCGTCTCTCCCAGGAAAGCACCGTATTCCGTCCATGCGTCTGTTCCGTTGATTAAAAGAAATCCTGTCAGGTCCATATTATTTCAGTGTTATACCGTTCAATTTCATATCACTCAATATCTCGTGTATCTCCACCAGGTGTGCCGTATGTCCGGCTATGGTGGCCAGCGTCTGGCTGTCCTGCTTCTGCGTGTTGCGGATTTCCTGCACGAACTTGTCCGTATTGGCCAGATGCGTCTGCATGTTTCGTCCTATTCCTTCAAAGGTGGATATGCTGTCCTGGCTCATGGTGGTGAGCGCACCGCTGGAGGGGCTCTGGCTGCTTCCGGAATCCGCAGATGAAGACCATCCGAAATCTTTCATTATCTGTTCCCTTTCTGCCAGCATATCGTCTACAATACTCTGATATTGATTGCGTAGCATTTCAGCTTCTTTTTCGTCAAGGCCTTTATTTATCTCTGTTTTACCATGTGAAAAAAAACTTGCCTTAGAAGGATCATACACGATAGTGCCATCTGCTGCTTCTTTTGCCCATGAATCGTACAGGCTCTGAATTCTTTCTTTATACTTATCCGCAACCATTGAGGAGAATATGGCGTTCTGAAGGTATTTTTCGAAATTGTCTGCAAAATCCTGATTGGTGGCATCGAGGTCCGACAGCATGCTCACAAAGCTGTCACGGAATTCGTCAAAGCTGACTCCGGTAAATGCTTCTTTTTCCTGTTCGGCAATATCCTTCAACTGTTCGCTATACTTGTCTATGTTCTGAATGTAAGTCACAAACTCTGAGTTGACAGCTGTCAATACCGACACAAACTTTTCGTCTTGAAGTACCTTACCAATGACATCTTCATCCAAATTAATTACGTCACCAAATTCACGTATATTCGCTCCTGTTAATTGTGACAGTCTTGCCCAGTCTGTACTGCTCATTCGGTCATTGACACGGTATCCAAGAGAGTGACTACCGATGCTTGACCCGCTTCCAGAAAGAGAATGCATCAACTGCCGTTGGCGTTCAATCTGCACGTCTACCAGTTTTTTTGCTTCCTCGGCTGCTTTCTGAGCTTCTATTCCGTAGTCGATGTCAATGTATTGCTGCTTCTTGGAGATAAGGGAATCCCAGATGTCAATCAGTGTCTCATATTGGTTCTTCATACTCTCATAACCTGAATAGTCCGCGCCATAGAAGATTCCGCCAAGTCCCTTTATGCCGAAAAGACCGCCAATACTATCCCACATGTGTCCTGCCAGATTCCATACATTAGACAAAATTCCGTCTGCCACTCCCATTATTCCTTTCTGACCAAGCTGGTCAAGAAGACCCAAAATCGCACCTATAATTCCCCCAATCTCATTTTCCGATTCTGAGAATACATCTATAAGAGTCCCAATTGAATTCCCGAAAGAGGAAAGACTAGCTCCGGCTTCTCCTAAGTTGGAGATAGAATCAATCACGGTAGAGATATTATTCTGTGCCTTTTCTGCCGACAGATTCACGTTCGACTGCGAGTTGATTACATTCTGAGTAGCCTGCGTTTTCTTTTTACGTGCAGCTTCGATTTCCACCTCTGTACCATTTACCAGCGCATCGTTGTATTCCTTCTGTGCCGCTTCCAGTTCCTTCTGTGCCGATGCCAGTTCTTTCAACTGTTCCGGCAAGTCTCCAAGTATTCCACCATGCTCAATGATATTTTCCTGTATGGAACTGATGGCTTCGTTGACAATCTTCTGCTGTTCTACTGTCATGTTTTTATATTCAGGAGACTGCTTGAACTGTTTCAACTGCAATTTTACTTTCTGCAACTCCTTCTTGGATACCTTACTCAGGTTACCGAACACGACTTCCCAGTCTATACTGTCTTTCAGTTCGCTGAAATCAAGTGCTGACAATGATTCTTTCCTTTCCTGTTCAAGGGCTTTCTTTTTATATTCATCACCTTCCGTTTCCGCAGCGGCAATCTTCCGGGCGTAATCCATTGCAATTGCCAGACGCTTTTCCTGATATGTGCCGTATTGTTTATTGTAGTCTATGAAGCTCTGTGTGACCTTGTCATTGTATTCTTTATCTATCTGTAGCAACTGGTCGTTGTATAACTGCTGTACCAAAATTCGCTGTTCCTGCGATTTCTGTCTGACAGCATCATACTGGCTCTGTGGAATATTGTCGCCCTGCTTTCGTGCCTTATCCATTTTAGCGATTGTATCCCGTTCCTGCTTGTCAATGTCGGCAAGTTGTTCATCATATTCCTGTCTAGCCAAAGCCTTTCGTTTAGCTATCCCTTCCACCATGATTTGCAGACGGAGTTTTTCCGTAGTCTGCTGTGCTTTTACGCGGGCATCGGCAAGCTGGGAAGCGTAGTCGGTTTTCTCTTTTTTACCGGTTCTACCGCTTCCTCCTGAAAAATCGGTTGTCAGTGCAGCCACGTCAATGCCCTGTTCTATTTCTTTGTTGTGTTTCTGTAACTGGTATATCTGATTCCGGTATTCCGCTATTACTTTGTCAATTTCATCTACACGTCCGGATGCAGCACCCACCATCATCTGTGCCCCGCTATACAGGTCGGGATTCTGTTCACGATCTATAGAATTTCTCTTTTCAATCCGTTTGTCCAGTTCCTTTTGTGCGGCATCTCTTTTTACATACTCCTGTGTAATTTTCTGTTCCAGACCGATGATTTTCTCATTATTTTCATCCAGGAACTTCATAGATGCACGGGCACGTGACGCTGCCAGTATGGAAACAGTAAGACGTTCATAGGCATCTGCCGACTTACCCAGCATAATATTTTCGTCAGACATCTTGCTGAAATAATCCGGATATTCCTTTTTTAAAGCCACGATGGCTTTCTTGCGTGTTTCTGTACTTTCCGCTTCATCGGTCGCAGCATTATACAGCACACGGAGGCGGGTGATGCTGTTCTGGGCTTCCGCATTCCCTTTACTCAAGGCTTCCTGGTATCTTTCCTGCGATTCTGAGAGTGTTTCCAGTGAATCCGAAAAAGAAAGTGTCTTCTTTATCCACTGACCAATTTCCTTTCCATATACAATTCCCAATGAAATTAGAGCGATTAAGGCTGTCTGCGGGGAAAGCAATGCTTTTCCAAGCTGTTTCCATACCGGCACACCCTTTTTTCCTGATGCGGACAGAAGTTCGTTCTGCTTGCGCACATCGGCAATGGCATCCGCCAGCATAGGAAGGTTGTTGGAAATAGCGAGGATAAACATCTGCGGACCCATGGCAAGTGAAGGCAGTTCTCTTGCTACCTGGCTGAACTGCATCTTCAGGTTGTTTGTCTTACGGGTAACAGCTTCTGTGTCGATGTCGATTGAAGGTGTTTTTGCAACCTCCTCTTTTGTTTTCTGCAAGTCTTTCAGTCCGGCCTTCAATCCGTTAATTTGACCGGTCAAAGCCTGTACGTTGGCCGCTTCCTGCGTGTAGCTTTTTCCGGCTTGCTTGTTCGCTTCAAGCTGTTTAATCTGCTCGGCACGTACCAGTTTCAATGCGTCAATCAGTTTCAGAGTCTGATTTTCCACATCATCCACATTCTTGCCAACGCTCTGTAATCCGGCCTTGGTCAAGTCTTTCATGAATATTTCCAGTTCAACGGGTACTGCCATGATTCCAATTTATAATGATGAATAATCAGTCCTTTACCGCATAGTTGGTAAAGAACTCCATCGGGTTCATTCTCTTTGTCTGATTGGTGTTTTCTGTTTGTGTGCGACTGTTTCTTTGTTTTTCACGCTCCTCCATTTCACGGATCTGCTGATTAATGTCCGGTTTCTTCGGAGGAACCCAGTGAGGCATGTCTGCCATCATGAGCTGAAGTGTAACTACATTCACTTTGTCCAGAATGTAGTCAATGCTCCATCCTGTTTCCGTGGCAATCTGACCTACTACGCCGAAAAGGCTATGCGAAGGTTCCGTATGTCCCTTCTTTAACTCCTCTTGTCGTTTGCGCTCTCGTTCCGGCTCGCTAAGGGCTGCATCTTGTTCAGAGCTGCTGCCGATGCGATAATAATCCCGAAAGACGTGGTAGATGTACTGTTCAGCACCTGCCGCCAGGCGGCTGCAAGTTCGTCGGGTGTCATCAGTTCGCGGAGCATCCAGGCCACCGGGCGGTTCAGCACTCTTCCCAGTACAGGCCCTCTCACGATTCCGTATGCCACAATACGGCTGATGTCCTTTCCATGCAGGAAGACAAACCGGATACGCTGGTCCAGGTCGTATGCATCATATTCTTCCGGAGTCACCCCGATTCGGAGATAACGCTTGCTGATTCGTATCAGGCTGCGTGTGGTAGGTGTCTTCATCGTAATGCGGAACGGACGTTTCCGAAGTACCGTATGAAGCGGCAGGCTGATTCCCCCGTCACTGAGAGAGATGCCTGCCAGCAGTTCAATATCTTGTGCCTTCATTACTCTTCTGCATCATCGGTTGCGTCAGATGTGTCAGGAACCACACCCGGTGGATAGATTCTCCAGCGTCTTTCTTTCCCGTCGGCTGGTTTCAGCATATCTACCCTGATTCCAAACGCGAATACATTCTGCATGTTCAGACCGTTCTTCCATCCGTTACGGCTCAGTCGGGCGTTGAATACACGGAAGCTGTGTCCGGAATGCGTCTTGATGGTCAGTACGCCTGTTGCCACGAAGTTGGCAGGAGGAGTATAAGAGCCGTCAGCTTCTGCAGTTCCTCCAAAGATGTCTACCAGGTTCTGCGCTTTGAGCTGAATCAGATTCATGGTAAAGGCATCCGATCCCGGGTTCTGCAAGATAGAATCTACCGGTCCGTCGGTAACCTGAGCGGCATACACATCCATAAATGAAGGTGCGTTTCCCGCAGGCTGCATCCCGTTTTCATCCAGCCAACCGATTGTTTTATCCGTTCCTGCGGAAGCTTTGAATTTCACCTCGGCGGTTCCATAGATAATTCCGTTGCTTGTATCTGCCATAATATTTATAGAGTTTGACTTTTGTTTAAACACTTTTTAATTAGTTCCCAAATAAGAAAAAGTAACAGCACCGCAATAATTGTTCCTACAATCCACTGTTGTAAGCCGGGCCGTCTTTCTTTCACCTCATTGCTGGTAGTTTCATCCCGTATCCGGTGCTCCGTTTCAGTATGCTTGACGGTAACTTGTCTTCCTGTGCTGTCGGCTGTAGCCGTGACGTTCACGCCACCTTCTCCGTCCGATTGTATGTCAATATTCAGACCGTCATTCCGATAGCTCAGCCCGAATCCGGCAGGAAGCTTACTCAGGTTCAGCCACTGCTCCGCACTCACCGAGCAGGTCGCCGTCCTCTTCGGGACCGGCTCGTAGGTTGTTTGCTCGGTTACGCTCGTTCGGAGGCTGTCCGAGCGGACGGTTTCCGAGCTGGCCTTTCTGCTGCTGGCGCATCCAGATGATAGCAGGACAGCGGTCAGCATACCTGCAAGTATGTAGTTTGCGTAAAGCCGTTTCATGATTGATATTCCGTTCGTTTTGTTTTCGTAGTTGTTTGCTTAATTCCAATACCGTGGCACTGAGGTCGTCATATAAAGCCTTGTAAGTGCCCTCGGTTTCTTTCACCGCTCGGACCTGGTATACTTTTCTGTCACGCCACCAGGCAATGGCAGTTACCAGCCAGCCGGCAGGAGCCAGCCAATCCATGAGTGACTGTAACAGGGTCCAATCCATAATGCTCTATTCTTTTTGAAACAATGCTCCGATAGCCTTAATCACATCATAGAATCCGCATCCGCTGAGTCCGGCCGCCAGTCCGTAAATCAGCACCTGCCACCAGATATAGCCTGTAAGTAACGGAGTGAGTTGCAAAAGCCATGCAAGGATACATACCACCATGCCCACACCGCATGATATACCGATTTTGGCCAGCTTGCTTGCGGAAATAGCCGGAACAACTTTCAGAATCTGTGTCACCAAGGTAGAAACCAGGGCTACGATTCCCGTAAAGCTTCCCAGGTCGATAAGGAACGATGTTTCAGGTTCTGCAGCCGGAAGTACGGTCTGTGCAAATGAAGCCAGTGTTGTAATCAGACACAGGCAGAAAAATAAGATAATCCGTTTCATTTTGTTGTGCTTTAAAGTTTTAAAATCTGTTTTCTGTTGTTTCCGCCGCGCTTGTAAGACACATGCACCCACGAAAAATTCTTTTCGTCAATCAGCTGGTCGAAAGGCAGATTCTCACGGATGTACTCAAAGAGCTTGCGGTTCTCTTCCCTGCTTCCTGCTGTAATGTCGGCAGCTTCTCCTTTTAGATGCTGGCTGCTTGCCGCACCTCCTACCAGCCGGTTCAGTTGCGGACAACGGTACCCTGAATTGACGGTAACAGGTTTCCCGTACCATTCACGCAGCGGGTCAAGCACATTGTCGGCAAGGGCTTTCAGATTACCCGCCTCCTGAAGAGGCGGTGTATTCTTGATTCCATGAGCGTCGGCGGTGGTACTGGCACAAAGTTCACCCATTGTAAAGTGTTTCATGACTCAGCCCTCCTTATGCTTCAAGTTCCTCACCAGCTGCAGGGTCTTCCTGCAACTTTTCTTCCAGTCCGCTTTCGCCTTTTTCTCCTCCATCAGACATAGCCATGGCCATTTCAGAAGCTTCCGCTTCACGGCGTACGGTAGCCCAGTTCTTGTCTGCGTCCACTTCCTGGTCGGATGTCTGAGCAGTAGAACCGTCGTAACTGTAGATGGCACCGATGGCTTCCATTTTCTTCGGCAGTACGATGTAGTAGTGACGGAAGTTCACTTCGTTCTGCTGGTAGTCCGGGTTGGTCTGTGCGTCGCGGTAATACATCTTGGTGCTTCCCTGTGCACGGAACACACGCTTGGTGTAGAAGCAGAAGGATGCCTGATGGTCAGTGCCCGAAGGCGAGTTCTTGAACGCAACCTTGGTCCCTTCCTTGGTGAAGTACGGACAGTTCTCGAATTCGTACACCTCGAAGCCGTACATGTTGGCAATCTTTCCGGTTGTGTAGTTGTAATACTGGTCGCGGAACTTCTGGTCGTCTTCCAGCAGATCGTTCACGTGATCCGAGCAGAGCACCAGACGGCGGCCTGCGGTGGGAACCTGCAAGGCATCCAGCTTGCGTTTCAGGGCGATGATGTCCTTTCGGGTACATTTCTTTCGTCCATTGTCATCTTCGCCGGAAGTGGGCACTACCGGAGTCTTGGCCGTATTGCTGTTCGGAGCCAGCGCATGGGCCGCTTTCTTGAATTTGGCAATGGTGATGGCGTCACCGTGACGCTCGATCACACTACCCATCTTGTCGTAGGAGATGGCAAAGAGCTGGTCGTCCGATACGGCAGTTTTCTTGGTCTGGAACTTGTCAAGGCCCAGTGCGATATCGCCGTCCTCCAGTTCCTGTGCGGCGATGGGATACGTCGTGTTGTTAATCAATACGTCCGGATCTCCGCCCACATCTACCAGGTGTACCACTTCGTTGTTCACCGCAGCCGAATAATCGGATACTCCGTCTAGCCAGGAAGCGGTCATACCCCCACGAAGCTGCTTCACCAGCTCGCCCGTCCACACTTCGGTATATACACCTTCCAAGGCTGCGCCTTCGGGCATAAACTTACCTAATGCCATCGGAATAACAACACCTGCAGCAACTCCCCAGGCTGCTGCATTCTGCACACCCAGAAGACTGAGGATAACGATACTCATCAGCACATTCACCAGTGTGCCGGTTACGAATTTTACGATTTCTTTTCTCATGTTCGTGTTTTAATTTGTGTTCAACAATCAGTTAAGTTCCGGACAGTCCACACCGTATTCTGCCTTGTACAGCTTGCGGTACTGCTGCGGGTCGTTCTTTCGCATCAGCTTCAGTTCCTCTGCCGGAACTTCGCTCAGTTTTTTCCAGTCGCCGGTTGCCGTCGGCGAGGTATCGCGGTTCAACACCATCGACGGCTTTACCGTGCCGTGCATGGCTTCTAAGGTCAGTTTCAGGCTTTCCTGGCCGACTTTCTTTCCCAGCTCGATAAAGTGGGCTTTCTTCCCGGATTCAATCTTTCCGGCAGTTACGGCTTCCTCCACCAGCGACGTAATACCTGCCAGCCGCAGGGTGTCCAGTTCCTTTTCCAGTTTCTCCTTTTCGGTACGCAGGGTCGCGTTGGCCGTCTGGTAGCCGAGCAATACGTTAATCTGTTTCTGCACTTCCTGCAGTGTGGCGGTGTCCGCCAGCCCCAGCATCAGGGCGATGGTTTTCAGTTGTTCGTTCATTGTCTGTAATGTTTGGTTTTCATTAAAGCTTTCTTTCAACAGCGGCAGGTCGCATCCGTCTCCTGCATCCAGCCTGATTTCCCGCCCCTCGTAAGAGAGCCGGATGTTGTCATCGTTACCGCCGATGTCCACCATGCTGTATTCCATCAGCTTGCAGCGGGTTACGGTAGGACGGGTTTGTCCGGGTTTCAGCAAGGCAGCGTCTTCGCTTGTTTCCAGTATCTCGAAGTTTGGCGAACCCATACGTAGCGTGCCCTTTTCCCATTGCTGCTTTGCCAGACGCGATTCTTCGCGTACCTCATCAAACCAGGGTTCGCCGGTCACTTCTCCATCCGCTACGCGTATATCCTTTATCATTCCTATTACCACGCCCCGCTGGTGCATCCAGAGCAGTACGGGATTCCGGTTAAACTGCGTCAGGTCGATGCCTTCGGTACGGATCCACGTGCCGTAGCAGTTCAGCGTTTCGTTCGATATTCTGATTCGTTTTGCCATTTTTCCGTTCGTTTGACGCAAACTTACTCTGCCTTTCCCGTCCGGGCAAAAAAGTGTGTAACGGTTGCAAAGAAGTATGTAAATGATGCACTGTTCTCTGTAACGGTTGCACCCCTTTTTCGTGGATGCACGAAAATGGATGAACTTTGTCGTAAACGAATATTAAATACAAGGTAAAACATGGCTAAAAACGACACAAAACAGGAGCTGGCACGGGTGCTCTACATGAGCGGACTTTCGCAGGAAGAGATTCTTCAGAAAGTGGAAGTGAGCCGTCAGACGCTCAGCCGGTGGATAAACACCCTGGGCTGGAAAGAGATGAAGGCGGCACGCAGCATCACCCGTCCGGAACTGGTGAACAAGCTGCTGTCTTCCATCAACTCCCTGCTCGACAAGGCGAACGAGCCGGGAAATGAGGATATGCTGGCCAGCCTGGGCGACAAGCTAATCAAGACGGCCACCGCCATCGAAAAGCTGGAGAAGAAGGCCAGCGTGGTAGACCGTATCGACACGATGATTGACTTTGAGAACTGGCTGGCCGCACACCGGGATGAATATCCCCAGCTGACCAACGAACTGTTCCAGCTCGTAAACCAGCTGCACAACGATTACCTGAATGAACTCTTCGCCCAGAAAGGAGGCTGACCATGACGGAACAGGAAAAGAAAGAAGCCCTGAAACGATGGCAGGAGCACTGCAAACGGGTAGAACGGATGACCTCACAGGAACGGGTGGAAACCGAAGCGGAACGCAAGCGGAACATCGCCCGTGCCCTGAAGGACTACGACTGTTTCTGCCAGCGCTACCTGTCGCATTATTGCCAGTGTCCGAATGCGAAATTCCATAACGAAGCTGCACGCTACATCGCCTCTCATCCCGAGCTGCGTCTGGTCTGCAAGTGGCCGCGCGGTCATGCCAAGTCGGTACACCTGGACATCGGCATCCCGCTCTGGCTGAAGTTCCGGAGCGAACTGCACGTCATGGTACTGGTGGGCAAGAGTGAAGACAGTGCCGACGGCCTGCTGGGAGACTTGCAGGCAGAGCTGCAATACAACCAGTACCTCATCCGGGACTTTGGCGAACAATACAACAGCGGCATGTGGCAGGAAGGCGAGTTCGTCACACGCGACCAGTGCGCCTTTTTCTCCAGAGGCCGTGGCCAATCGCCCCGTGGTCTGCGTTTCCGGGAGATGCGTCCGGACTACATCGTGGTGGATGACTTGGACGATGATGAAATGTGTCGGAGTGAGGCACGTGTACGCGAGATGACCAACTGGATAAAAGAAGCTCTGTTCGGCTGCTTCGGCGGAAAGGACGGGCGTTTCATCATGGTGGGTAACCTGATTGCAAAAAACTCCGTGCTGCAGAAAATCATTGACACGCCGACCGTGAAGACCATCGAAGTGAATGCCATCGACCGCAACGGGAATCCTGCCTGGCCGGAGTTCTACACCATCGAAAAGCTGCGCGACCGCGAGCAGTTCATGGGTTACCGCTCGTTCCAGAAGGAATACATGAACAACCCCATCACCGAGGGAGCCGTGTTCCAGGAACGGTGGATACGCTGGAGACGGATGCTGAAGCTGAAATATTACGAGCAGATTGTGCTCTACATCGACCCTTCGTGGAAATCCTCCGGAAAGAACGACTACAAGGCTGCCGCCATGATAGGCCGTCCCAGGCGCGGATTGAAAACCGCCTCACACCGGGAACTGCATCTGCTGCGTGCCTTCTGCCGTCAGTGCAGCGTGGGCGAAATGGTGCGCTGGCTCTACAATGTCTACGAATCACTGCCCGAAGACGCGGCGGTCAGCATCTATATGGAAGCCAACTTCATGCAGGACACCATCCTGGACGAATTCCAGCGTGAAGGCGACGCACGTGGCTACCAGCTTCCTATCATGCCGGACAAACGGAAGAAACCCGACAAGTTCGCCCGTGTGGAAGCCGTCAGTCCGCTGTGGGAACGTGGATACTTCTTTTATAACGAAAAGCTGAAGGAAGATACCGACCTCCGTGCCGGAATTGACCAGACGCTGGCCTTCGAGCAGGGAAGCCGGGCACACGATGACTTTCCGGATGCCTGCGAGGGTGCCATATATAAACTACAGAAACAAACCCGTGAGGCTTCGTTCACACCCCGACTGGGTGTAAGGCGGCCTCCTAAAAATTCCTGGTAATTATGTTTATCACCGAACAAGACTACATACAGGTCAGTGCCGATGCGCTGAGAATCATCCAGCAGGCCACGGACGACAACCGCCTGCTGGCCGAACGCCGTGCCATAGACCGGATAGCCAGCTACCTGGACGGACGTTATGACATGCAGACGGCCTTCACCGCCGAAGGCGAAGCAAGGAACCTCGACCTCGTGGGACTGGTGGCCGACCTGGCACTCTACTTCATGGTGCTCAGCCTGCCGCAGAAGATGGGGTATGAAATCCGGAAGGAACAGTTTGAAAACGCCATCGCCTACCTGGAGAAAGTGCAGGCGGGAAAGGCGGTCATGAACCTGCCCGAGCTGCAACCCACGGGCGAGGAAGGAGAACAGACCGGTGCCGGCATACGCTACGGTTCCGACAAACGTAACAACTATATCTGGTAACGATTATGGCAAAGAAACCGAAAATAGAATATCTCAACCGGATGAATGCCGCCGAAAGACGGCGCATCAAGGAAATGAGCATCAAGCTCCAGTTGCTCACCGAAGCACTGACACGACGCGATCTGGCCGACTGGAGGCGTGCATGGCAGATGGCCATCAACGTGGACAACCCGAACCGTACACGTCTGCTGAACCTCTATACCGATGTGGATGCCGACCTGCACCTGACAGGATGCGTGCAGCAGCGAATGGGATTCGTGCTGAACAAGAGTTTCAAGCTCTGCGACGTGAAGGGTGTAGAGAATCCGGAACTGACGGAACTGCTGGAAGCTCCCTGGTTCAAGGAATTCCTGCGGCTGGCGCTGGAAAGCAATTACTACGGCCACTCACTCATTGAACTGGGCGACGTGGTGGAAGTGGACGGACGGATGGCCTACAACCGGGTAAGCCTGATTCCGCGTACACACGTCATTCCTGAATACGGTGTCATCATCACCCACGAAAACGACACCTGGCAGGTGGGCTACGACTACCGGAACAGCGAGATGAAAGACTGGTGCATCGAGGCAGGCGGTACGCATAATCTGGGTCTGTATCTGAAATGCGCCCAGCAGACCATTCCTAAAAAGAACATGTGTTCGTTCTGGGATATGTTCGGAGAAATATTCGGTATGCCGCTGCGAGTGGCGACTACCACCAGCCGCGACCCGAAGGAATACGACCGCATTGAGCGGATGCTGCGCGACATGGGAGCAGCCTCCTACGGACTGTTCCCCGAAGGTACTACCGTCGACCTGAAGGAAAGCACCCGTGCCGATGCGTTCAATGTGTACGACAAGCGCATAGACCGCTGCAACTCGGAACTATCGAAAGGAATCCTTACCGTCACGATGACCATGGAAGACGGGGCCAGCCTTTCGCAGAGCGAAGTGCACCGCAAGATGCTGGAAAACCTGATTCAGAAAGATGCCGACCTCATCCGTGACCTGGTGAACTGGCAGCTCATCCCCCGCATGATACGTCACGGATTTCCGCTGAAGGGATTCCGCTTCGCATGGGATGAATCGGTGGACTATACCCCCGAACAGCAGGTGGCCTACGAGCGTCTGCTGCTGGAGCATTACGAAGTAGAGCCGAAATACTTTGTCGACAAATACAACATTCCGCTGAAGCGGAAGAAAGACACTTCCTCCATAGCGTTTCCGGATGCGAAGAAAACGGCACAACAAAAATCAGGAAAGGAAGAGCAGAAACTGGCATTACCGGAAGGAGAACACCCTTTTTTCGACTAAGCCCCGACGATTATAAGGGGCTGCATCAGTGGTACGCCGAAATACTGAAACTGGCGGCTGAGGAAGAAAACGAAACGGAAGACGAAGTGGAGTTCCCCACCCTGGAAGCCGGATGGATGCTGCTCATGGGATGGCTCTACCAGCAGGCGGAAATCTCGCCCGAAAGCCTGACCGCCGAAGAGGTGCAGCGTTTCATCCGCACCCATTCCGACGTGCTGGACGGAGCGGTAGATACCGCCCTGAAGGAAGTACCTCTGGATGACATATCGGTGCAACGCCTGAAGGAATCGAACTACGTGTTCAGCGGCATCAAGACCTTCCATGAACTGAACGAGGCTTTCCCCTCCCTGCTGGATGAGGAAGGAAACCGCAAGCCGTTTAATCAGTTCTTAAATGATGTTCAAAAGGTATATGACACCTACAATGTGCAGTACCTGCGTACGGAATACAACTTCGCCCAGGCTTCCGCACTGATGGCCGCACGATGGAAGCAGTTCGAACAGGACGGCGACCGATATAACCTCCAGTACCGGACCATGTATGACAAACGGGTACGACGTACCCATCGGATGCTGCACAACATCACCCTGCCCATCGAAAGCCCGTTCTGGAACAAATATTTTCCGCCGAACGGATGGGGCTGCCGCTGCACCGTAGTACAGGTGCGCAAGGACAAATACCCCGTTAGCAACGAGCAGGAAGCCATGAACCTGGGCAGTCAGGCTACCGCCGGAAAGTATCAGGAAATGTTCATGTTCAATCCCGGCAAGCGGATGACCACCTTCCCGGCATACAACGGCTACACCCTGCGCAAATGTAACGGATGCGACTATCGCCCCGACAAGATGAAGCTGGCCGCCGACATTCCGGACAATGAGGTGTGCCGGGCATGCAGGCTGCTTCAGGAATCACGTCTGGCAGGTATACACAGTGCAACAGAAGGTATACGAAGCATCATCCGTCGTCTGGAGAACGGTTATCCCAAAGGAGATGCCGTAAGGATAGGAAGGCTGGTAGATTACGTGAAGGAATTTGTACGTAAAAAAGGAATAGAACCTTCTACGGATGAAATTTACATGACTGACAAGCAGATACACCATGCCCTGCGCAGCGTGAAGCAGAAGGCCGGAAAAGCGGTCACGGCAGAACAGCTTGCGGCCTTGCCCTCACTGATGGATGACAGTGAGGTGTATTGGGACGAAAAAGCCGGAAACATCCAGTTCATCACACGGCAGGACGGGAAGATACAGAAGTTTGTGGTAAGCCTGAACTATGCCGCAAAGATACAGGGGAAAAAGAAAACGGTGAATGCCTTTATTACGGCTGGAACAATAGAAGAAAGGAATTTGGGAATGAAGAACCTTGTAAAAATAAAATAGCCCTTAACGGGCAGGATTCGAACCTCCGATATAAGGGCTTTCGCGCTTCCACCTCCCGTGGCGGCATCGCTAAGGACTATCTTGTACTGCAAATATACGATTAAATCATTAAAAAACAATGCATAATGGCTGAAAAATCAAACCAGGTGACACGTGACCTACAGTGGCGCATCAACCTACTGGTAAGGGAGACGCTGAAGGATATACGGACGGAAGCACTGGAAGAGTTTGACCGGAACTTTGAGCGCGAAGCTTTCTTCAACCAGAAGTGGGCACGCCGCAAATTTAACGACGACAAGAGCCGGGGACTGCTCGTCCGCACCGGAAACCTGCGCCGTAGCATCACGGGGCGGGTAACCGACCGTGACAGTGTGGTAATAGAAACGACTGAGCCGTATGCCCGGATACACAACGAAGGCGGCACTATCACCGTAACCCGCAAGATGAAGAAATATTTCTGGTACCGCTATCAGACCGTAACCGGAGGAAAGGCTGCCGACGGATTCAGTAACAACCTGCAACGGAAGAAAAACGGCGCACCGCGCAACAACAAGCGGAACCGTGCGCTTACCGCCGAAGCGGAGTTCTACCGTGCCATGGCCATGAAAAAGGCCGGAAGCAAAATCACCATCCCCAAACGCCAGTTCATCGGCAACCATCCCGACCTGGAAAAACTGCTGAAAGAAATCTTTTACAATAACGCTAAAAACTTTGACGCACTATGAGACGTATGCTTTATCTCGGCTTGACCGAAGCACTGAAAGAATTGAAAGACGACGGCGGACAGCCGCTTATCCGGCACATTGACCTGTGGAACGAGCAGGTGGAGTTTATCGAACAGGAAGAGCCGTTTGACACCCCGGCAGTGTTCATCGAATTCCGGCCCGTGCAGTGGCGCACGTTAAGCGGAACCGTCCAGCAGGCAGACGTTCCGTTCCGGCTGCATGTGGTCACCAAATGGAAAGGAAGCGCAAGGGACGGAAGCATGTTTCAGGAGGAATCGCTGGCACGCTTTGATTTGCTGGACAAGATTGACGCGCACCTGTTCAACTTATGTATGACAATCGGGAAAGAGTCTGTCTGCATGACCCGCCGCACGGGAAGCAGCACCAACCATAACCACGAGGAACTGATAGAAGATATAAGCGATTTCACCTGCCAGGCCACACAGACCTGTTAACCGAAAAGCGTCAGCTGCCGCTCTGCCTGGGCGATGCGTTCCGTCACGCGCGGATCGGCACTGGCGTTGATAATGTTGTAGAAAGTCTTTTCGCAGATGCGGTATTTCGGCCAGATATAGCGTCGCAGGATTTCACGGTTCGAAAGCCCGCTGCGTGCATGCTCATCGTAAATCCGCACAATATCCTGCACGCGGAAAGCATAGCTCATTCCCACTATTTTCTGACGACTTTTCCTGACCATATTACCCTGATGACTTTCCGCAAAAATACGAAAAAACGCACAAAAATCAGCATATTCATGCATCTTTTCACACTGTGTCGCGGCTTGCTCAACGCATCTTTATCTTCCTGCCGTAGTTTTGCACTGTCATGACAAGCAAACCACATTATCAACCCTTTAAAACAAAACTATTATGGCAATCAACTACAGCGTAGCTAAAATGCTCAATCCGCAGGACCGTGAAAGCGGAGAGTACAAGTATTATGCCAAGGCACAGGCTTCCGGCTCAGTTGGTATCAACGAATTGTCGGAAGAGATAGCGTATGCCACCACACTGACAGACGGTGACGTGCTGAACGTAATCCGTGCACTGGTGAAGCGTATTAACCTGCACATCGCAGCCGGACAAATCGTAAAACTGGAGAACCTTGGAAGCTTTCAGGCGCAGCTTCGCAGCACAGGAACCGCCACGGAAGACACATTCAGCCCGTCGATGATTAAGAAGGTGACTCTCCAGTTCCGACCGGGCATCGGACTGAAAGGTCAGCTTAACATCGCAAATCTGAGCTTCCACAAGGTGAAAAGCTTGCAGGAAGACAAAGAAGAACCGCTTCCTTAACTACTACGTAGTACCTCCATCATTACTACTTAGTAACTGATTAATTACCCCGTAGTAACAATGCGTTTACTACGGGGTAATTTATTCCTAATTATTTTTATTATCTTTACATGGAAAAACATAACATTATGCACGCTATTTATCTTACTGACCTTGCACTGCGATACTTTCCACGCTCTTCTGCACGCAGTGCCGTTACCCAGCTTCGCCGCTGGATTAATCTCAACAAAGATTTACAAAAAAGACTGGACGAACTTCACTACAAGAAAGGACAGCGCACGCTTACGCCTTTGCAACATGAGGCAATATGTCATTACCTGGGCGAACCATAATTTAATTAATAATGAATAATTAAAAATGAAAATCCCCGGCATCCGGTTGCGGTGTCGGGGATTTTTGTTAGTCTTCGATGTAGAAATCATATTCCAGCAACTCTTTCATGTACCGGTCACGCTCTGCTTTAGATTTAAAATCACTTCTAATTGTTACCCATGAGTCAGGATTATCCAAATTTTTTGCCTTGATAATTGGTTTCCCATTTCTTTCTCCGGCTCTTATTATCCAAAAACCTGAATCACATACTTTTTTTTGGTCTCTTGCGTTCATACGTTTTGTATTTTTTCTGCTATTATTTCATCCGCTCTTCTAACTGTACAACATCCTTCTCCATATGCAAACACAACTTGCTTGCCAATTATTTTTTCATCTTTAATCCATACCCTTGATATGTATGGAGATTTTGTACTTTCCTTTGCTGTTTTTAGCGAGGAATACATTTGTCCATTCTTTTCATTTAAAAACTTTTTTATAATCTCTTTTTCGCTCATAATCAATCTTCTTTTAAATAAACAAATTCTCCTGCCAATAACAGCACCGGCTCACCGACACCCATCACCCATTCACCACGCTTGTTATTTTGACCTATTGGCGGTGGAACTATGTCATGCTTGCTGCCTGGAGTAATATTCGCAAACTGATCGCCAAAAGCCTTACAGTCTGTAACCATAATGCGCTTGAATGTGTTTGTCTGCTTTGGGCTACACTTCTGCATCTTCTTAATATTAGATTCTTTGATAGAAATTGTACCTAATCTGTAAGACTTTCCTGTGATACCGCATTTTCTACATTTATACACATCGTACATTTTCTTAACTCCTTGAGTTGTCAGATTTTGTTTTTCCCAATCGTGACCTCCGGTATGAATATCGAATGTTTGCATATATCAATAAACTTTAGTGTAATTCTTTAAATCTTCAGAATATAATGAGATGATAACTCCTTTAAGTTCTCCATTTTTATTATACTTCTTTACTTCAACTCTTGGATTACCCAAATAACTGAAGAACTTCTGTTGATACCTGTCTAATACCTTGTATTTTACTGAATTTTTCGCTATTACGTCTCCAACACGAACAGGACTGTCGCTATTGTCTTTAAGATATTTGTCCAGATATTCGTCTTTCAGTTCCTCAATCTTTTTCTGAAAAGGTTCTATCATTTTTTTACGCTCTTCTAATAGACGATTTATTTCAATGGATATATTCCTTGTCGAATCGTCTCTTAATTTGATAAGTTCATCAACCTTTTCAGTTAGTATTTCTGCGTCTTTTCTTCTTTCCGTCATAAATCAATAATCTCAATTTTCAGACTTGTTTTTAAATCACACATCATGTCGATTGTGTCGTTGTTTTCCACATCGAAGCAGATGCCCAGGTATTCCTGGTTCTGCTTCGAACGCTTGACTGACAAGTCGCATGGGCGGCTGTGCTTGATCCATACAAACATAAACTGATTGATTGCGCTGTAATGGACTTTTGCTGCCACCCTGCGAGGCTTGAACAGATTAAGGTTCTGGTTCTGCATACGGTTCAATCTGCTTGATTACTGTTCCGCTGAGCCAGACGCGTCCGCTGCCCTGGCATTGCGGACACACTTTATATTCGGGGTACTGATGCTGAAAATCTTTTTCTGCATACACTGTCACTGTGCCGGTTCCTCCGCACTGGCGGCAGAGGCATACGCGGCGATGGATATAAGTCTTTTCTGTTTTCATCTCTTATCTGCGTTTTCAAATTCAGGTTTCACATCGGGGTCTGCTTCGTATGGATACACGTCCATGATGGCGGTTTCGGATACGGAAGCTATCACGTAATCGGCCAGAGTGTCTTTCATTCCTTCGTCCAGCTTCTTGATGGCGTCGCGAAGGTCGGAAGCTTGTACCAGTACGTTGAATGCAGTACGCTTTTCTGCTCCACTCTTTTCATCCAGTGTAATAAACCAGAGTTTACATTTGAACCAGCGGTCGGCAGACTCTTCTTCACTTGGGAACAATTCATTGTAATTAGCTTTTGCAACTCCAGACACCTCGAACTCACCACTGATAAAAGGTGTAATTTCTTCGATGATACGGCTTTCGGCTTCGGTAAAACTGAGAGCGTCTACCAGATAGGGTTCTGTTACTTTCTTGTTCATTCCGTTTTCCATTGTCTTTTCGTAACGGATTTTGCATGTAAACCAGTTGTGCATCATAATTCTTCTGTTTTTGTTGATTGTTTAAATATTACGTTAGTGTGGTCTCTTCTTGAATCGTCCATACATTCAAGTCCGTTCCCGTAGCAGCTTATGCCATGCTCAAAAAAATAGCATCCGCTGCAAGGGTCTTCCTGGTCTTTCACCTCGACTACTTCGAGAGCATGTCCGTTCCAGGTGAACGTTTCTCCTAATTCGTGCTCCATGATTCTTTGATTTTATGTACGAGTTCATCCCATCCTTTCCTCGCCATGCGTGGTTCCATCCAGCACAGCCAGCCAAGTATATCGAGCATTCTTCCTGCAAGTTTCAGGATGAATCCCAAAATAATCAGTGGCCCGATGATGATGGAAAATGCGGTGAACAGAATGATTTTTGTGCGATTGTTCATTATTCCAGGTAATAGGTGATTACTTTTTTGCTGTTTCGGTCGACTACAACTCCAAAACCGTTCTCTCCTTTGACGGTATAGATGAATATGTTCGTATCTTTCATCATAAGTTTGTCTTTTTGCAGAGCGACAAGCTTTTCAAATATTATCCGTTTGAGCCGGTCGTAATCGTCTGGTTCTACATCGTCTACAGGTATTTCATATATCTTTTTAAGATATTCGTGAAGCTTGATCATCCAGCGTGGCCACTTGTCGCGCCGGATGGGTGAATTAAAGGTTAGTTCTGCCATGGCTATTCCAATTTAATGATTTCGCATTTCTCCAAAAAAGGAGTCAATTTCTGGAAATTGTAAGCTTCTATAAAACCACTGAATTTTCTTGCGTTTTTAATATCTTTCACAAAGCATAATTCATACGAAAAATCAGATGACAGTTTTGGGTATCCTTTTTTCAAGTAGTCTCCAGCTCCAGTTTTAATCACATATATTCCTTTCCCATACTCTTTTATCCTATCATTTATATCTTTTCCTGTCCAACAGGATATGCAATGAGGTCCGGATGGTGCGTTGTAATATCCTGAATCCGGATTAATCTCTTTTCCACATTTACAACAGAATAACTTATTCATCTTCCTTTTCCTCCTCAATCCAGAATGTGATTATAGGTGTATCGTAGAGCGTGTATACCGTAATGCGGTTATCTGTGCGTTCTATCTTATGGGTTACACCAAGAATATTTTTCGAATTTCGAACTATGTACACAAAATTGTTCAAGTATCTTTCGATGATGTCCATTTCTTCCTTTGCCTCCTCTTTCGTAAGAGATTTAATAGGAAATCTATTGTGATAGTATCCAGATACTTCCAATGCATATTTTGGAATAGGTTTCTTGATAAATTTTCTTTCAATTCTGTACTTTCCCATTTTTCTTCCATCCGTTAAGTTTATAAACCATATCCTTCGCTTCCTCCGGTGAATGACACTCCGCTATGGGAGTGCCTTCACATGTGGACTGGGTGTATTCATTGCGATACACAATCCATAGAGGACCACGGCGTTCATACGTGTATTTAGGCCGTCTGGACCGCATCGCTTTCCTTCTTTGGTTCGACATAGAAAGATTCGTCCTGCACCACCTCTACACCAATATTGGCAAACTGTTCTGCAACTTCCGGTACGTCACGGTCGGCAAGCAGCTTGTCTTTTGCCAGTTCCTCCGTGGTGCGGATGTACTGCGGAAGAAACTCTTTGCAAAGGTTTGTTACGGCTGCCCAGGTGAAGCCTTTCCGATTCTTCAGTTTCGGGTTACCGGTTCGGAATCCGATGATACCGTGTGCCGATTCCAGACTCTTCTTCTTAGCGAACAGCGTATCCTTGTTTTCGGTGGCGTAGGTCTGCATCACCTCAAAGGTGCGGTCTTTCGTTTCGTTCAGTTCTGCCAGCTGGTCGGCGTACTTCTCACGGATCTTTGTCATTTCCTGGTCCATCTTTGCGGTCAATGACTGGGCCTTTGCGTCGGCCATTGCAAACTCGGCAAATGCCTGTTCGTACTGTTCGCGGCTTACTCCGCTGATTACTGTTTTCTTGGTTCTTTTTGCCATAATTAATTCAGATTTAATGATTGTTTAAATGATTATTAATTGTCGGTTAATTCGTCTTCCATTGCCGCCATGTCGTATTCCATTTTCATGGCTTCGTCTGCCTGCTGTCCGCAGAAGTTTTCCAGTTCACGGAGTATCGTTACACGGTCGCCGAAATCAAACTGCTGCATGCGGTTCATAATGTCATTCTGAATTTGTTCGATTGTATGTTCCATAGCTTAATCTTTTTTCTTGCTGTCTTTGTAATCTTTCACAACAGAGCTTCCGAGCAACTCACGTCTGCTGTAGTACACGTTGTATCCTTTCTGATAGCGGGTAATGAGTCCTTTGTTGGCCCATTGCTTGATGGTGGTCTTTGCACATCCAATCATGCGGCACGCATCTGCCTGACCTATGAGTTCATCGGGGGCTTCTGATATGTCTTTACGCGGTGCCGGAGCCACATCGCCCACTCTCAGACCTAACCTGCGTTCCACCCTATCCAGGCGAAGAAGCAGCTTTTTGTACTCCGAAAGGCTCAGGGTAATTGTTTCCTCCTGCTCTTCCTCTTCTTCGGGTTCGTCTTCCAGATCCGGACAGATGGAACTGATACCAATCTTTCCTGCAAGGAATTGGGCTGCATCGCGTGCGGCATAGAAAAGAGTTTCGTTGCGTTCGTCTTCCGGAACGTCGCGCACATACCGATTGAATACCCATGATTCACTGCGCTTCGTCTCCAGCACTTCCAACTGTATTCGGCTCACATTATCGTTGCAAGCCTTCAAGTGCTCGATGGCACGGTTTATTTCTGATTGCTTTCTCATATCATTCCTCCTTTCTGGCCATTGCCTCAAATTGTCTTTTTACTTCCTTCAGCTCTTCCATCGACATTTCAGTAAGGTTCTTGCGGAACTTGCTGCGTGTACGGCAGAACTGGTTAATCTTCGCTTTGTTCATCTCAAAATCTGCTTCCGTGTCGTTCGTATAGTTCTTGTTAAGGCAGGAAATACGGAACGACAGGGAAAATATCTGTTTCACCAGGGCACGTGCCTGTTTGCGTAGTCGGTCGGCTTCCTCACGGTTGAATCGGGTGAGCAACAACCCTGCTTCTTCCTTAGTCAGTCCGGCAGTGCTGTCGGTGCGACCAGAAGTGAACTGACTGATAAATCCGTGTCGGTCTTCATCGGAAAAACCCATCTTATGGAATTGGGCTTGCAGTGCCTTCACCTGCTGAGGTGTAATGGGTCGGTCTTTCATTGCTAATCCTTGATTTTTCATTATTCATTCTTCATTAAAAGATTATTCTTCTCCGTGATATTGCCGGGCTTTCTCCGGCACGATGTCGTAATGCCCTACGGGACCGATAAAGCGTCCTTTCGAAAATGCCCTGAAGCCTTCCACGTATATTTTCAGACTGGCATCGTACATCACTCCTTTGGCTGCGCGTCCGTTGGGCAACTGGCCTTCGGCATGGCTGATGAAGATGAGCAGCTTCCGTTTGTGCTGCTCCTTGAAGTCGATGTACTGGCGGTAAGTCATGCGGGTGTACTGAAAAGAGTCGATTACCACGATGTCGGGGCTTTTCTGTCTCCGGAGGCGGATGCTGAGTTCATTCATATCCTCGTTGTCAATCAGAAGGAACTTCTTGTTTACGTCCATCATTCCTGTACGCCGGATGGCATCCTGCATGGTGCGGCAGGCACCTTCCTCCATACTGTCGTATGCCACACGGCCAAAACGACACAAATACTTGCAGAGCTGGAGGGCAAAACTGGTCTTTCCGCTTCCGGAGTTTCCCCAGATGATCCAGACACCCCGTCGTTCAGGAGTGCCGAAAGCATCATACCAGGGACCGTCAAACTGCATCACGTCAAACTTCATGGACAGAAGTTCACGAACCCCCTTCGCATTGCGGTCGAAAGTGAACTTCTTTTTCTGTGGGGGCGGTGTATTGTCTTCCTTATTCATCCGTATCTCCTCCGTTTTTCATTTTTAATTTTTCATTATTCACTCTTTTGGCTTCAATGATACGTTTCTGACGGTGGATGCATCGTTTCACGCGGCGAAGGTCGTTGTCGCTTCGCTTGGCATCCTTCAGTACCTCTTCTATATCGGCACGGTCGGTCAGGTTGTTGGCCTGACAGATGGCGTAGATGTCATTCTCTTCCGTGGGAGACACATCGAAGAAACGGCGTCCGATGCGGCTGTTTATTTCCTTGTAACCTTTCTTGTTGTACCGCAATCCGGCATCCATTCTGCGCTTGATGTAGTCCGTGCTCAGGAACACAATACCTGCATGACCTTCCAGTCGGTTGTAGATGCTGATAAAGTAGTTGAACACGCTGTCGGTAAGCTTGTCGCCTTCATCGAACACCAGCAGCGGGTTGCCCAGGAAAGAAATCATGCTGATGGCGTTTTCCAGCATATCGCGGAGGTTGGTCGTGTCAGTAGGTGCGCCTACCTGCTTGGCTATCTCACGCACAAAGTCTGAGCGTCGCATATCTTCCGAACAGAGGATGTAGAACACGTTGCGGTGCGTGCGGCGGTATTCGATGGCCGCTGTGGTCTTTCCGCATCCGGCATCACCCACAATCCATGTCACGTTCTTGTAAGCCTGTGCATCGCTCAGCGTAAAAGTGATTTCCTTGAAGGTCTTTCCTTCGTGAAGGTTCCATGAGTCAAAGGCAAAGCCTATCTGCGTAGCGATACGTACAAACATTTCGTCGCTGATCAGTTCATACTTTCCGTTGCATAGCTGGCTCACGGTGGCCGAGCTTACGCCCTGCAAGCTTTCTGCGGCACGGTTCAACGTAGGGTAATTTGAGCGGTAGGCAATCAGTGCGCTACGCACCTGTTCTTTCATTTCTGTTGTTAATCCTTTCATTGTTTTAATAGGTATTTAATTGTTTGTTAATTGTCGTTTTACCATTTGTTCAAACAGTCCAGTTCATCGAACGTAATGTTCGATACTTTCTTTGTCCAGTCTCCTGATGAGGCAAAGGTCAGCGGTTCATCTGCCAGTACAGGCTCTTCCGGAATATCCGTTTCGGGCATCGGTACCGGAGCTTCCAGTGTGCCACGCTTCATTTCTTCGCGGTATCCGTCAAGCTGCTTTTCGCTCACAGCCACCGGACGCGGCAAACGAAGCTTTGTGTATGCTTCGCCCATGGCTTCTTCCATAAACAGTTCCTCCTGGGCGATGTGCATGGCTGCACGTGTGCGGCGGTTGGCATCCAGCTGTGCAAACAGATAAGCGTTTTCTTCTTCGGTGCGTTCCTGAGTGGCACGATGGATAGTGACTTTCGGTGTGGCGATGGCCGCATACTTGGCACCCGTGTCAGTCACCGCCCAGAGTTCAATGCGGGTCATGTCTTCCGGATCGTAGCGGTAGAGGAACTGACGGCCCACGTTCTGAAGGTGGAAGTTCATATCTACCAGTCCGTCATCGCCATACACCATGTAGCTGTATTCCTGCTTGTTCATGCGGAAGATGAAACCTTCCTTGGTGTATTGAACCGGAGCCTGAGAGAACAGCATGAAGATTTCGTGTGCCTCATAGTCATCAAGCGGCTGTGCCTGCGGATTCTCTATCGCGGTGTACATTTCCCTTCGTGTCATGCCGGTTGGGCTGGTAGGATGCTGCATCGAATTCCATTCTTCGCGGCAGTCGGCATATTGCTGTTTCAGTTCCTCCAGCGTGGGAAGCTGGTCAATGTTCGCCATTACCAGGTCAATGTTCACACGGCTTGAAAGCTTCCTGGCCGTAATGTTCTGACCGGTGAAGTTGTAAAGCTTGTGAAGAACCTGCTGCTGGAACCGTCCGAAAGCGGACTCGATGGATTTGGACTGGCCGTTGTGCGGCATCGTGGTTTTGTGAAGATGACAGAGTTTCTTGAAGAATCCCTGCGAAGCCAGCTTTTTGTGTCCTCCCTGGTTATCGGTCACTATCTCGTAAGGCTTTACCTTCCATGTCTGGAGTGCCATCCGGTACGCCATGTACTGGTTGTAGAAGTTTTCGCCGTCACCGATAAAGTAGCCGAGGAACAGTTCCGTGCAGGCATCCATCACCTCGTACACATCCGTGGTTCGTGCCACCCATCGCTTCTGCCTGTCATCGTATGCACGGTAGTAAAGGTTTATCTTCGTACCGTCTGAATACCACAGCGAGTTAGGCATGGACGGCATTACCGTGTCGAAGGTTGGCATATACTTGTTCTTGAATTCCCTTTCGCCGTGAACAGCAGAAAACCACCAAACCATTACCGCCGGATCGTTCAAGTAACTGTGCATCGTAGTAGGACTCTTGATAGTCTTTAGTCCGCGAAGCACCGCCTGACGGTTGTATTCCTCAAAGAGCTGCATATCGGTGTAGACAGGGAACTTGCTTCGGCGCAGCTTCAGCAAAAGAGCGCCTTCGGCCTTACCAATGCGTCGGGCCGCACTGTTACCCAGATTACCGCTAACCAGCACTCCGTAACCCTCACGCTTGTACTGGTTGAACTTCTCGCGCAGACGGGCCGGATTCTTCGGAAGGGTGTGGCCTGTGATTTCGCGGAGACGCTCACAGCAGATCTGAACGCTGCTCCATGTTTCCGCACGACGGGCAAAACCTCCTTTGGCGTGTTCCACACTGCGTGCCTTCTCCGTACGCACCATTTCGTTCATCACCTGGGCGTTCAGGATGTATTCCAGTTGTCTGGCAGGCTCGATACGCGGCTCAAATTCCTTGAAGAACCGTACCGCTTCGGCATCGAACCGAATCTGTGTGTTGATGTACTTTTCCTGCTCACGCTGTTTCATTTCCTCGTATGCATTCTTGAATGTGTCATCGTATGCTGCACGGAGCCGTTCCGGCATGGAGCGGTAGGCAATCAGGGCCTCGCGTCCGTTACCTCCCCGCTGGAGGAGGGTAAGCTTGCCTTCACGTACATACTTGTCGTAAGTGGGCTTACTGATAATGCCACCACGAACAAGTTCCGTAAAGCTGACGCATAATGTGTTTCCGTACATTTCCATGATTAATTCGTTAAGATTGTAGTCCGGCTCCGGGACTTGAACCCGGACGGCAGCCACCTGATGAAGTTCTGCAAGCCGTGTGTGATTCATTCCTTTTTCTGTGCTCTCTTATCCTCTCTGTCCAAACGTATTGCTGCAGGTATAAGTGCCAGGCAAAGGGTAACGGTTATAATCAAGTTCATTGTTCCATCTGTCAGTCGGTTCAGTATGGCTGCTGCCAGTATCAGCAGCAGATAGCATGTAGTAGTATTGATTCGTTTCATGATTCTATGGTTTTAGTGTAGACCTTAAAAGACTCTTTTTGCGGGTAATAATATTTTCTGCATTTCTCTTTCATCTTTTCAGCTTTATACTCTGTCTCGTAATCAAATTCTCTTATTCTTTCTGTAGTTCCATCCAAATTGATGTAATCCACACATACAGTATATTTCTTCATGATTCTATGTTTTGGTTTTGAGCCATCCCTATTCTCTCGAACTGGGAATGGCAAGGATTCATCACTTATGCAGTTGATTGTAAATTACAGTTGAATAACTTCCGCATACGGGTTTTCCAATTTCTTCAACTCGTAGAGTTCCGCTCCGTGATTCAAGGCATACGAGCGGATAAGTCTTGCTGTAGGACTATTGGTATCGTATGCCAAAGCCGAACGAACAGAACGGGTTGTTACTTTCAGTTTTGCGGCGATTTCCTTCTGAAGTTCACCGCTTGCTTTAATGAGTTTTCTTGTTTCTGCCATAATTCTATTGTTTTATAGTCTTTATTTTGTACCTTTAGGGCGTGTTCCTATTGGAATACTTTGCAAATATATGGGATAATTTTCAACCAAACAAGTAAAAAAGGGATAATTTTCAACTTTATGGGAAATATTTTATCAAGAATACAAGAAATAGCATCCAACGAAGGCATAACAATAGGTGCTTTAGAACGAAGTATAGGGGCGAGCAAAGGTGTTCTATCACGTGCAATCAATAATGGAACGGATATTCAATCTAAGTGGATTTCGATATTAGTTGAAAATTATCCCCAATATTCACCGGCATGGCTACTTACCGGAGAAGGGAATATGCTCCGTTCAGAATCAGAGAAAAAAGAAAACCAGCTACCATCAGTTAATCAGCTACATGAAGGAGCACCCTATTTTAATGTGGATTTCATAGGTGGTTTTGATATAATCATAAATGATCAGACTAGGAATCCTGACTTCTATATTAATTATCCTCCCTACAATCAGGAAGGAGTGATATGGTGCAACCTTACTGGACACTCAATGGAACCGGAGATAAGCAATGGTGACATTATCGCACTTCGTGAAGTAACGACACCTATCCAGTATCTCCCAGCCGGAGAAATATACGGCATTGTCACAGAGGAATACCGCACAGTAAAAAGAGTCAGGTTAAGCCAAAAAGAAGGTTTTGTCCGGCTCATCCCTTCGAACAAAAGCGAAGAGTTCTGCGAGCAGGAAATCCCCATTAGCATGATTTTAAAAGTATATGCTGTTTTGGGAAGTATCAGGAAGTTCTTTTAACTACTAAACATTATAACAAAATGAAAAAATAATCTTATTATTAGTCGCAGCAGTTTCGTTCTCATCATGTTGCACGCTGTTCAGCAGTTCTAAACAAGCCATTACATTCACCGGACCTGAAGGAACAAAAATCTACGATGCAAGCACTAATATAAAATTGGGAGAGATAGGCTCTGATCAGGTTACTACTATTAGAATAAAGAAAAAACGTGAGGACAAAACACTGATTGCAAAAAAAGAAGGATACAAACCATCACCTATGATGCTTGAATCTACATTTAATAATGCTTGTTTGTGGAATATCCTTTTTTGGCCCGGATTCTTGATTGACTTAGGAACCCAGAAAATGAACAAGTGGGACAATACAGCTATAAATGTAGAGTTTGAAGAAAAATCTGAAACAGAATAAAAAATATACCTCTGCGGATAAACGCAGAGGCTTTTTTCTATTAAACACTTTATTACGTATGAAAAAACTATTATTAATTCTGGCAATGATTTTGCCAATGTTTATTACAAGCTGTTCTGATGATGAAGAAACTACAGTGCTGTCAGGTACTACCTGGGAATCGACAGAAAAATATGGGGAAATCGTGTATCTGAAATGGACTCTTACCTTCCAGGGAACTTCATTCAATATCAAAATGCAGTCTGACACAGATCTTGATGGTGATTTTGATTCAAGCGAATCGGCATCGGGTTCTTATTCAGTTGACGGAAATAATGTTTCACTAAGCACAGAAGGACTTACCATGCGCGGAACATTCAGTGATAATGTGATGCACCTTGATTCCGGTGAAGCTGGAGGAGAATTCGTTTATTATAAGAAATAACAATATGGAAATAGGAGTATCAGATATTTTATCTATAGCTGCCATTCTTGGTAGCATATATACCTATTTTAGAACAAAAAAGAAAATTGACGACCAGCAGATGGTTATCAACCAATATACGATAGATAAAAACAAAAAAGAAAAGGAAGAATCATTACAAGCTAATTTAAGGGCTTTTCGAGATAAAGAAAGAAAATGCTTAATAATACAGAACATAGGGAAAAGCACAGCTAATAATATACGTATTGAATACAACAACCTTAATGATAAAAATGGGTTTATTGTATTTGATTTTGGGAAATTCCCATACCCTATGTTAAACCCTGGTGATGAAATTAAGATACAATGTCAGCTATGTGGACCTGTCAATAATATTCCTATTATTACATTGATTTGGGATGATGAAAGTAAATCCAATCGGAAAAAGGAGCAGGCTATTGATTTAAATTAGCTAATTTTTCAGCCATTTCTTTATTCTCTTTCTTTAGTTTTATTACGCTTGTATAAATAGCTGTTAAGACTTCAGAGTGAGGATCAGGTAAAAATGGATTAATTTGTTGGTCACTATTAAGCAAGACTAACAATGTATCCATAGCATCACGAAGTCTGGCTACTTCCAAGTGTTCATCTAAAATAGCTTGAATAATTTTCTCCATACTCCTGAAATTTAAGCTCCCGGACTTTCACCGGGAGCGTTCACTTTAAACCTAATACCTATAAAAACGCAAAATCACAAAGTATTGGGGCAGAACCCGGACTCGAACCGGGGACTATACAGGGAAGCAAATTATATCCTGCTGTTCTACCTACTGAACTATTCTGCATCATTTCCACACGCACACACACGTTTTCACCGTAAAAATACGTATTATCATCCAAATAAACACTATAAATCAGCAACTTACATTAATTTTACAGCATAATCAATGCGAAAATATATAATACTATCTATATCAAAATATAGACTAAAACACACTAATAGCACACGAAAAAAGCAATCTCCTACCAAATACACGACTTAAAACCAGTTAAAAAGGTATGCCCAACTTTTTATTTTGTGCATAGAATGAATAAAAAAGGGTATGCCCAACTAGTATGCCCAAAGGTATGCCCAACCCCTTTTTTAACATTTAAGAAAGAGATTCTGAAACCGCTTGTTTTTCCCGTCTAAATGGGTACTTAAACAGATTTCTAAACGCCTAAACAGGCATAAAAAAAGGCCAAAATAAGCCTTTACAGCCTATTCCAGCCCCGTTTAGGTGATATTTATAGTGTGATGTAACAAATACGTATTTAAAGCCCGCGTTTAGGCCATTTAAACGTAAAGCGTATGTAAAGTAATGTCACATTTCGTTTTGCGTTCGCATGAAAGCCCGTTTTCGTATAACTCGCTGATAAACAAACCGCAACAATATTTTTGCCGCCGTTCTATCTTACACAATTCGTTCTGATGCCCGTATATATAGTATTAGTTTTTTTACTATTATTGGTCATAGGTAAGATACAAGAATATTATAATCAAAAAAGAGAAAAAAAGGAAAGAGAAGATAGAATTCGAAAGAATGTTCAAACTGGAGCATTTGACCATAAAAAGAAAATATTCTATAATTTATATGTGATTAACACTGGTGGCTGTTACTATGAACATTCTATTTTCAATTTTATAATTAAGGGTGGTAAAACAGGTTTTTCTGATAAAGAAGGAAGGACTATTGTGCCACAAAAATTTGATGCTGTTAGAACCTTTAAGGGGCATTATGCTGTTACGGTTATAGACGAAAAATATGGATTATTTTATTATGATGAGCAAGGAGTAGAACTTGCCTCATGTGTATATGAATGTTTAGAGGAAGATAAAGATGCTATTCATATATGGCGGAAAAGCAATATTCCTTTAGCTTGCTGTAATTCTCAGTGTCAATTGGATGACTATGATTCAATTAGAGCGAATGGCTACAGTTCTTATATTATTGCCCAAAAAGGTAATACAGTATTTGTTATTAATATTAAAGAGCAAAGAAACATTCTAAAGTTAGATAATGCAGACATTGTTATGAATAACGATTTCTTTATTTGTACTAAATATAATGGTAAACATATTTATGATTTAAATGGGAAATTATTATTCCGAGATTCATTCAAAGATGTTAAAATTATAATGGATTATTCTGGCGGTCTTACATGTCATAAGCAATATTATTTTTATTGTGTAAATGATATTGACAATAAAATTATTTATGATGTTCAGGGGAAACATACGAATGATTATAACATAAGGAATATTACATATGTAGATTTTCCTCATTCATATAAAACAAAGTTTACTTCTAAGATGTTCATTTGTGAAGACTCTAATGGTAAGTGGGGTGGAATAAATACCAAACTCGATTTGTTGATATATTTTATTTATGATGAAATAAAAGTATATAGAAATTTTGTTAGTTTGAGAAAAGGAATAAAATGTTACACTTATTATTATGACCAGTTATTAGGGCCATTTGATAAAATTGAGAATAAATACAAGTCTCTATTGCTTTATAATGGAACTGCATTTAAGATTCTAAATTTAGATAGAGGATATAAATTATATGATAATATTTTTGAATCTTATGAGGAGGTTCCTGGTGGACATAATGTATATAAACTAAAATCAAATAGAAAATATGGTCTATTTAGTAAAGACTTCCAACAATATTTTGCCCCATATTATGATGATATTATAAGCTATCAGACAGAAAAATGTATCTGTTTACAAAATGGAAAATATGGGGTTGTAGATAGTTGTAATAATGTTCTGCTTCCTTTTAAATATACTGCTATTGAAGATATTGATAATGATTGGTTAGAATATTGTAAAGTTCGAATCATAGAAAATCCTAAAAGGGCTTTCATGTATAAGGAATTTCTACCACAAAAAAGAAATCTTCAAACGCTTGATGCTGAGAATGAATGGATTTCTTTGCTAAATGATGCAAATGAAAAATATTTATTTTTAGATACAGAAGTCATCGGTACGGTTAAAGATCTTAACATACCTATTGAAATGTCTGATTATTGGCCAAGAATATTTCAAATAGGATGGATAATAACAGATAAAGAAGGTCATGTGATAAAAGAAAAAAATAATTTGATAAAACCTACAGATTTTATTATACCGAATGAAACAACAATGGTGCATGGTGTTACTAATGATGTAGCTTTGAAGTTTGGGTCGAATTTGAAAGATGTATTATTAGATTTGCATAAGGATATTCAGTCTTCTAATGCAATTATTGGCCATAATATTGAATATGATCTTAAAGTGTTATGTGCTGAATTTTATCGTTTGAATTATATGTTTGTATATAGTAAGAAGAAAACGTATGATACAATGAAATTAGGGTCATATTTAATAGAAATGAATAACAAATGGCCTAAACTTCAAGAACTGTATAAAACTCTGTTTGGGCATACTTTTGAAGATGTTCATAATGCTATGGCTGATGTGGTAGCTACAAAGGAGTGTTTTTGGGAAATGGTAAGGCTTCAGAAAATATCATTGTCATCTTCCTCGGACAATAATGAAGTAATGGCTTATGATGACAAAGATGATTTGCCTTTTTAATGATGAGGAAAGAGAGATTAAGGAATCCTTTTCTTTTGTTACATCGTGAATAGTTGCAGGAAATAAATATGCCTATAACCATCTGAGTATGCAATTTGAAAATTTCCTACGTTTCCAAATACTTGATGCGCATAACGCTTCTTTTCTCATATGTCTTAGAAAGAGTTGTCCCTATCCGTATGCAAAAATAGTTATTTTATTGTGATCTTGCATTATATAAAAATGTCCGCAATTTACCAATCCCTATAAAAACGCAGTAGTACTTATTTTGCTGATGAAGTATATCTTCGTTTTTAGAAGGTATGCACTGGCCGAATGCGGACTTCATGAAACGGAATTATAACCTAAATCCTTTACTTTTTCTTGGCTCTTTCGCTAACTGCTGCAATCCTTGTTGAAATTTCTTCCATTGCTCTTTGAACCATTCGCCAATCGGCTGCCTGTTTATGGTCAGTACCAGTTTGCTGTCATCGGTTGGATTCTTTTCCATTAAGCGACAGACGAATCATAATACCCGCTTTTCCTTCCTTGTTCAGATAGTTCTTTCTTAGATAGAACAGAATCTTAAATGTACTCTTACTCATATCCTTTTTTAATTTAGCTCCGTTACAGTGGGTGTAATGACTTCCCTCTGCAAAGGAATAATTAATAATTGGGTTACAAGCAGACATTTGAACGTCAATGAGCGACAAATCAATGACTTACATCGAAAATCGTTACAGAAGATTTTCCCGATTTTCCTGTAACGATTTAGTAACGGAACTTTGTCAGAAGTGGGCATTTGAATGTCTTTCAGTTGTCCACCGGGTAAAAAGAAAAAGTCCCGTAAAACATTGATTTTACGGGACTTATCTTTAATTTCTTAGGTTTCAGCGGAGAGACAGGGATTCGAACCCCGGGTACCTCGCAGTACAACGGTTTTCAAGACCGCCGCAATCGACCACTCTGCCACCTCTCCAAAACTCTTCTTGAGAGTTGCCTTGTTTTTCAAAGGCGGTGCAAAGGTACGCAAAGAATTTTGTTTTCCAAATTTTTGGAAGAAAAAATCTATCCGTATTCTTTATTTTTTCTTCTCCGGACCTTTCTGGCAGTGCTTAAAGCCCTTTAGCAGTTCCCGGTGGAAACGCATTTCCGCTTTTTGCAGCAGATAGATTTTCTTGGCCGGAAGGAATTGTTTGTATTTCCGCACATATTCCAGTTCCAGTTCGTCGGTCGCAATGCGTGCCTGAATCACATCCTCCACAATTTTGCCATATTCCGTTTCCGTGGTATTGGGATTCTTGCCTTGACGCAGTTTCTGCCACGCCTCTTTGTTGTATGCCTGCTTCTTGTCTTGCAGCTCAAAATAGAGAGGGAAGAATTTTTGTGCTTCGTCGTTGCTCAGTCCCGCCTGCTGAATGAAAAACTCTTTCTGGCGGTTGCGGAATTCTTCTTTGCTGAATTTGGTATTCTGTGCCTGAATGCCGCTCACACACAAGATGAGCAGGAGAGTCAGGGCATAAAAAGTTCTTTTTATCATGGTTGGTTTATTTATAAATTTCCGTATCTGCATCAGTGAGATACTCGTATAGAGTATAGTCGTCCATCATGGTCTGGTCGACAATGGGGTCGATGTATTCATCGGGCACTTCTGAAAATTCCATGTCACCCATAGTGCCGGCGGCAGGCGATTGTGTTTCTTTTTCACCCACGAACATCCGCACGCTGAGCGTCAGACCGCAGAACATGGCAGCCATGTACACCCAAGGTTTGACGCGTGCCCACAGCGTGAGCTGAGGTGCAGGCTGTATTTCTCGTTCCGGAAGCTTGTCCATCAGCTGTTCCGTGAAGTTAGCAAAGTAACCTTCAGGCACTGTGAACGGGTTCTCGGTTCCACATCTCTTTAATAAGTCAGTTTCTTCCTTTTTCATATTGTTGCCTCCTTTGGAAGTTAGATTCGAATTTGTAAAAAAGGTTTAATCATGCTGGTGAAAAAAATCTTCTATTTTTTTGACGGCATGATGGTAAGATGCCTTCAGTGCGCCTACGCTGGTGCCTAAGATTTCCGACATGTCCTCGTATTTCATTTCCTGGAAATATTTCAGGTTGAAAATGATGCGCTGTTTCTCGGGCAGTTGCAGGATGGCCTTCTGAAAAAGCCGTTGCGTTTCGTCTCCGTTAAAGTAAGGGTCGCTTTCCAGCTTGTTTACCAGGGCGGCATCGGCATCGTCGATGGACAGCTGGTTTTCGGCGCGCTGCTTGTTCAGGAAGTTCAGGCATTCGTTGAAGGCGATGCGATAGAGCCACGTGGAAAGCTTGGCATCTCCCCGGAAATAGTCCAGGTTGGTCCAGGCCTTGATGAACGTGTTCTGCAACAAGTCGTTGGCATCGTCGTGCGAAACCACCATGCGTCGTATCTGCCAGTACAGCTGTTCGCTGTAGGCCTTCACAATCCGTTCGAACGCTTTCCGCTGGGTCGAAGGGTCCTGAAGCATCAGTATGGTTTCTTTTTCGTTATAATTGTTCATGGCGTGTGCGGGTTCGTCATTGTTGGGTAAGACGACAATCCGTTGGTTCGGTTTAATAGGGTTAGTTTTCTTTAACTTCTCAGAGTGAGATTTTCAGTCCCTCGTCGGCGGCCAGTGTGTCGGGGAAGATGGCTTGGGCCTCTTCGAGCAGGGCCTTCTCGTCTTCGTAGCGGGCAGAGAAGTGCCCGATGAGCAGACGCTTCACCTGCGCGTCCTTGGCAATCCGGGCAGCCTGTGCGGCGGTGGAGTGCAAGGTCTGTTTGGCGCGGACGGCTTCGCTTTCAGTAAAGGTAGCTTCATGGAACAGTAAATCCACTCCGGCCACTTGTGCTGCGATGCGGGGCAGGTAGACCGTATCCGAGCAATAGGCATACGCGCGGGGAGGGTCGGAGGGGGTGGTCAGTTCTGAGTTGGGAATCACCCTGCCGTCTTCCAGTGTGTAGTCCTCGCCGTTCTTGATGCGGTTCATCATGCAGATGGGAATGCCGTAGAAGTCAATCATGTCGCGCCGGATGTGGTTCGGTGTCGGCTTCTCGCGGAAGAGAAAACCGCAGGTGGGCAGACGATGACGCAGGGGAATGGTTTCCACGCTGACGGAACGGTCGTCGTAAATGACCGTACGTTCGCCGGGGTTGAAGGGGTGGAACACCACCTGATAAGGCATTCCCTTGCAGAAGAATTCCAGTTGAGGCTCCAGCAAGCGTTGCAGGTCGGCATGGGCATGAATGTGGAGGTCGGCGGTATGTTCCAGCATGCCGAAGGTAGAAATCAGTCCCATCAGGCCGAAGCAGTGGTCGCCGTGGAGGTGAGAAATGAAGATGTGGTTCAGCCGGCTGAACTTCAGTTTGGCGCGGCGGAGCTGCACCTGTGCCCCTTCGCCGCAGTCAATCATGAACAGTTTCTCGCGGATGTTGAGCACCTGCGAGGTCGCCTGATGGCGGGTAGTGGGCAGGGCTGAACCGCATCCCAGGATGTGTATGTCGAATTTTTCCATTCTTATGATTCAAATTGGGTGTTTCGCATGTCACCCGTCTCGGCGTACGCTATATGCATCTTGAAAGCGTTGCGCAGCGACATCGGCGTGTGGCAGGACTTTCCTTCCGAAAGTTTCAGGTAGTCCCACAGCAGTTGCTTGTAGTCCGGATGCGCACAGTTTTCAATGATGCAGCGGGCACGTTGCGAAGGCGATTTGCCACGCAAGTCGGCCACGCCCTGTTCCGTCACGAGGATACGTACGTCGTGTTCCGTACTGTCCACGTGGGATACTTGGGGCACGATGGACGAAATCAGTCCGTCCTTGGCCACCGACGGGGTGGTAAAGATAGACAAATATGCGTTTCTGGCAAAATCTCCCGAGCCTCCAATTCCATTCATAATTTTGCTGCCCGATACATGCGTGCTGTTCACGTTGCCGAAAATGTCCGCTTCAAGAGCCGTGTTTACCGCAATGATACCCAGACGGCGAATCATCTCCGGGTGGTTGGTGATTTCCTGCGGGCGCAGCAGGATGCGTTCGCGGAAGTCATCGATGTGCTCGTACATCGTGTCCAGACGGTCTTCCGACAGAGTGAGCGAGCTGCCGGTAGCAAAGCGGATACGGCCTTTCATCATCAGGTCGATAACAGAGTTCTGTATCACCTCCGTAAACATGGAGAAAGCTGGAAGGTTCGGGTCGTCACCCAGTGCACCCAGTACCGCATTGGCAATGTTGCCAACACCCGACTGCAGGGGCAGGAACTCCTTGGGGATGGCCCCGTTCTTCCATTCGCGCAGCAGGAAGGCAGCCACGTTATGTCCGATTTGCAGGGTTGTTTCATTTTGCGGTGTAAAGGCCGCGATGTGGTCGCGGGCATTCGTGCGTACCACTCCCGTTATCTTTTTCGGGTCGATTTTCACGCTGATGTGTCCGGCGCGGTCGTTCACGTGATACACCGGAATCTCTGTCCGGTAAGGCGGGTTGGCCGGAATATAGATGTCGTGCATGCCGGTAAGTTTTCCCGTATGCGCCTCATTCAGCTCGATGATAACCCGTTCGGCCATCTGGAGCAGGGTAGGCGAGATTCCTACGGAAGTGCTCAGGATGACTTCTCCGTCGTCCGTCAGATCGGAAGCCTCTACGATGGCTACGTGGATTTTCCCTAAAAATCCGTAGCGCACGTCCTGTCCGATTTGCGAGAGGTGGAGGTCAAAGTACTGCACCTCGTGCTGGTTGATGGATTCGCGCATGTCCTTGTTCGACTGGAAAGGCGTACGGAACGATACAGCGTGCGCCTTGACCAGTGCGCTGTCCACCTGACAGCCCGTGGCACCGCCCGTGATAAGGCCTACCTTGAATTCTTTCCCCTGTGCATGCTGTGCTTCTGCGTAGGCAGCCAGTGCTTCCGGCACGGCTTTCGGTGTACCTACCGATGAAAAACCGCCGATGCCGACGGTATCCCCATGATGAATGGTGGCAGCGGCTTCGGCTGCCGTAATAAATGCGTATGTCATGTTGTAACTGCTGTTCTTTTGTTAGGTAATAGTGGAGCAAAATTAGAATTTGTAATTCAGATAATCAATATTTATGACATTTTTTCTGTATAAATGCTGCAAAAAGGCCCTTTACGCGTAAGCTAATCGAATATTTATACTGTTTTGGATAAAAAACTGCGCAAAAAGACTCTTCGAAACACAATTCCTTTTATTTTTGTGAGGATTTACCACGAAAACGTGATAGAAAGAATATAATAACTAACTAAAATTGCTTTTACTGTGAATATGCTGAGAAAAGTCAGGCTCACGCTGGGGATGCTGTGCCTGGTATTCGTGACGCTGTTGTTCGTCGATTTCACGGGTGTGCTTCATGCATGGCTCGGCTGGATGGCGAAGATACAGTTTCTTCCGGCTCTGTTGGCGCTGAACGCCGGAGTAATCGTGTGTTTGATATTGCTCACGCTCATAGCGGGCAGAGTGTACTGTTCGGTCATTTGTCCGCTGGGCGTGTTTCAGGACGTGGTGGCCCGTCTGGACCGGGGACGCAAGAAGATGCCCTACACGTATTCCAAGCCGAAAAGCTGGCTGCGCTACGGTGTGCTGGCAGTGTTCGTGCTGGCGATGCTGTTGGGTGTGCATGCCCTGGTAGCCTTGCTCGACCCGTATGCCGTGTACGGCCGTGCGGCACACAGCTTCCTGCAGCCTTTGTGGATGTGGGGAAACAACCTGCTGGCTTCTATTGCCGAACGCATGGACAGCTATGCCTTCTATTCGGTGGATGTCTGGCTCAAGAGTCTGCCGGTGCTGATAGTGGCAGCCGTCATGCTGGTACTGGTAGTGGTACTGGCGGCACGCAACGGACGTACCTATTGTAATACTATCTGTCCGGTGGGCACCGTGCTGGGATTCTTCTCCCGCTTTGCCTTGTTCCGCATCACGATTGACAAGGAGAAATGCAACGGCTGTACGCTTTGCGCCCGCAATTGCAAGGCCGCCTGCATCGATGTGAAGAACCATGCGATAGACGGCAGCCGTTGTGTGGCTTGCATGGACTGTCTGGACAAATGTCATAAGGGAGCCATCGGCTATCGGTTTGCCTACGGAAAGAAAGCAGAAAAGGCAGAAACTCCGGCACCGGAAACAGCCGACCGTACCGCCGGACGACGCGAGTTCCTGGCCGGTTCCTTGCTGCTGGCCGGTTCGGTACTGAAAGCACAGGTCGCCAAGAAGGCCGAGGCCATCAAGATGGACGGCGGACTGGCCGACATCATGGACAAGAAAGAGCCGGTACGCCAGACTCCGATTGTGCCTCCGGGCGCACGCGGACTCCGCCATCTGCAGTCGCATTGCACGGCCTGCCAGCTGTGCGTGTCGGCTTGTCCGAACGAAGTGCTCCGTCCTTCTCATTCGCTGGATACTTTCATGCAGCCTTACATGTCGTACGAACGCGGCTACTGCCGTCCGGAGTGTACGCGCTGTTCCGATGTATGTCCCGCCGGAGCCATCCTGAAAATTGACAAGGCAGAGAAGTCTTCTATCCAAATCGGACATGCCGTATGGATAAAGGATTTGTGTATTCCGCTTACTGACAAGCAGGAGTGCGGCAACTGCGCCCGCCATTGTCCGGTGAACGCCATTACCATGGTCCCGTCCGACCCGTCGAATCCCGATTCGCTGAAGATTCCGGCAGTGAACGAGGAACGCTGCATCGGTTGCGGAGCTTGTGAGAACCTTTGTCCGGCCCGTCCGCTGAGTGCTATTTACGTGGAAGGACATGAACGCCATCGTGTACTTTAATCGGATTGTCTTACCTTTTTATATATACAAAGAGAATGGACGAGAAAAAACAGATGAATCGAAGAGATTTTCTTAAAATAGTCGGCATCAGTACGGTGGGAGCCACAGCGGCTTTCTACGGCTGTACGCCCGACAAGAAAAAAGCCGGCGAAAGCACTAAGGAAGTGCCCGTCGGCAAGATGACTTACCGCCAGTTCCCTCCCAACGAGGATAAGGTGTCGCTGCTGGGCTATGGCTGCATGCGCTGGCCTACACTTCCGGCACCGGGTGGCGACGGTAACGTCATCGATCAGGAAGAAGTGAACCGGCTGGTGGATTACGCCATCGAACATGGCGTGAACTATTTCGATACGGCCCCGGTCTATGTGCAGGGCTGGTCGGAAAAGTCGACGGGTATCGCCTTGAAGCGTCATCCGCGCGACAAGTTCTTCGTGGCCACCAAAATGTCGAACTTCTCCAATTCCGACTATGATTTCGGAGTAAAGATGTACCACAACTCGCTGAAGAACCTGCAGGTGGACTACATCGACTATTACCTGCTGCACATGCTGGGTGCTCCCGGAAAAAGCGGCTTGCAGGGCCGTTTCCTTGACAACGGTCTGCTCGACTTCCTGCTCAAGGAGCGCGAAGCCGGACGTATCCGCCACTTGGGATGGTCGTTCCACGGCACAAAAGAGGAATTCGATCGGGCACTGGCCATGCACGACCAGGTGCACTGGGACTTCGTGCAGATTCAGTTGAACTATTCCGACTGGCAGCACGCATCGGGACGTAACGTGAATGCCGACTACCTGTACGAGCAGGTGAGCAGCAAGAACATTCCGGTGGTGGTGATGGAACCGCTGTTGGGCGGACGCCTGTCGAACATTCCCGACCACATCTTCAGCCGCCTGAAAGAACGCAATCCCGAAGGCAGTGTGGCATCGTGGGCCTTCCGCTTTGCTGGTACACCGGAAAAGGTGCTCACCGTACTCAGTGGCATGACCTACATGGAGCATCTGCAAGACAACCTCCGCACGTATTCTCCGCTGGTGCCGCTTACCGACGAGGAAAACCAGTTCCTGCTCGATACAGCCGACCTGATGCAGAAATATCCCACCGTGCCCTGCAACGACTGTAAATACTGCATGCCCTGCCCGTATGGCATCGACATCCCCGGCGTACTGGTACATTACAACAAGTGCGTGAACGAGGGCAACATGCCGAAAGACCGCATGGACGAGAATTACGTGAAGGCCCGCCGTGCCTTCCTGGTGGGTTACGACCGCAGCGTGCCGAAACTCCGTCAGGCCAGTCACTGTATCGGTTGCGGACAATGTAATCCGCACTGCCCGCAGTCCATCGACATTCCGAAAGAGCTTCACCGCATTGATGCCTACGTGGAACAACTGAAACAGGAAACACTGTGATGGACGAACTGATACGCTTGCTGAACGAAGGAAACTATTCCTGCGTGGTGCGTCAGGGCGAAGAAACCCGCACGTTCTCCCGTCGGGGCGTGGCCGACCTGTACGACTTGTACGCCACAGACCGCGCTTTCCTGAAAGGAGCCTGGCTGGCCGATAAGGTCATCGGAAAGGGAGCAGCCGCCCTGATGGTATTGGGCGGTGTGTCCCGCGTATGGACCCGGGTAGTCAGCACCCCTGCACTCGACTTGCTCCGGAAGGGAGGGGTAGAGGTGGCCTATGCCGAAGAAGTGCCCTGCATCATCAACCGCACCCGCACAGGACGGTGTCCGCTGGAAACCCTTTGCGACATGTCGGACAATCCCGTGGAACTCTATCCCGTGATTGAAGACTTTGTACGCCGCATGCGGGAAGCCGGAGAAAAAGAAAAAACAATCTCAGAAAAATAACGAATACACATGGAAACAACCGTAAAACTTTACACATTGGGATACAGTCGCGTGAAGACCTACGTCACCGCCCTGCTGTTTGTGGCCGGAAACATTGTCCTGCCCCAGCTTTTCCACCTGGTGCCGCAGGGAGGAGTCACCTGGCTGCCCATTTATTTCTTCACACTGGTAGGAGCCTATAAATACGGCTGGAAGGCCGGACTGTTGACGGCCGTACTCTCGCCGCTGCTCAACTCATGGTGGTTCGGCATGCCTGCACCTGCCGTGCTGCCTGCCATCCTGCTGAAATCCGTGCTGTTGGCTGTAGGTGCCGGTCTGGTGGCAGCCCGCTTTCAGAAAGTCACCTTGCCGTTGCTGCTGGCCGTGGTGCTGTTCTATCAGCTGGCTGGTACGTTAGGTGAGTGGGCACTTTCCGGCAGCTTGTTCACTGCCTTGCAGGATTTCCGCATCGGTATTCCCGGAATGCTTTTGCAGGTAGTGGGAGGATACTGGGTTATCCGTAAAATTTAAGAAAATGTAATTAGTTGATTTTCAGTGGTGTAAAAATCCTCTGAAAAACGCCTTTGTGTTTGGACTAAAACGCCCTTACGTTTAAGATGAAACGCCCTTGCGTTTTACTTAAAACGTACTTGCGTTTGGTTTGAAACGCAAAGGCGTTTTGTTTTGAATGTACTTGTGTTTTTTTTAAAGTACTGAATTTGGTTGTACGTTTTCAATAAAAAGGGTGATTGTTGTAAGGCTTTTGAGAAAGTTTTCTAATTTTGCATATTACGTAACTATCTGAATCAGGATGAAGGATAGAAGCGTATGCGCAGGTACAGCCTTAACTGGAAATATACAGAAGACCGGTAGAGAAAGTGCTTGTTTATGGTAAAGCGGAATTTAAGATAGAATATGATAGAGCAGGTTTTGATTGAGAATTACAAGTCCATTAAAGACTTGTCGTTGCCTTTGAATCGGCTGAATGTGTTAATCGGTTCAAACGGAGCTGGAAAAAGTAATTTCATTTCATTCTTTGAATTGACCAAGGCAATATATGAGCAACGCTTTGGCAGTTATACCTTGTCTAAAGGGGGGATTGATAACTTGCTGCGTCAGGGAAGAAAAGTATCGCCGTCTATCCAGGGATTGATTGATTTTGACAATACAAATGCCTTTTTCTTTGAGATTAAACCATCGCAATCGAACAAAGGCTATATTGAAAAAACGGGAGATTTTTTTAATAACTGTCATAAGCCGGGAAAGGATTACTCACAGTGGAACAGAACGATTTGGGATTCTGCCGTAGAAGAATCCTCTTTGAAGGATAATAAAAGATGGAGGGCTGCTTACTTGAGAAAATATTTAGGTAGCTTTACAGTCTATCATTTTCACGATACCAGTGCCACTTCTCCCATGCGTGGAGATTGCCCGATTAACGACAATGAATATTTGCGTGATAACGGCTCCAATCTTGCCGCTTACCTGTATTCATTGATGCTGAACGATGAAAAGACATTCCGCTTGATAGAGGGTGTGATACGTTCCATTGCCCCTTATTTCAAGGGCTTCAAGCTCCGTCCGGATGCCAACAACAAAGAAAGAATTCGTTTAGAATGGGAGGAGAGGGATACAGATATGTACCTCGATGGTTATAGTTTTTCGGACGGTACTTTACGTTTCATAGCCCTTACAACCTTACTGTTGCAGTCCAAAATGCCGGAAGTGATAATTATTGATGAACCTGAATTGGGTTTGCATCCGGCCGCTATCAATAAACTGGCCCAACTTGTCAAGCAGGCTTCGCTCAAAAGCCAGATTATTTTGTCTACTCAGTCCACCAATCTGGTCAATTGCTTTGAGGTGGAAGATATTATTGTAGTGGATAGGGCAGACAACCAATCGGTTTTTCGTCATCTGGAACGGGAAGAGCTGGAAAAATGGATGGACGATTACGAATTGTCTCTCAGTGATTTGTGGGAGAAAAACATGATAGGAGGGCAGTTATGAAACGTGTGTACATTGTCGTCGAAGGACAAACGGAGCAAGAGTTTGTCAATTCGGTCATTTCTCCCTATTTGCAAGAATTTGGTATATTGAGCGTTACGCCTGTCTTGGTTCGGACAAGCAGGACAGGACGGGTGAGCTATTCACATCTGGCAAACACGATTAAACCTCTTCTGATGTCCGAAAAAAGCGATTATATCGTAACTACCTTTATTGATTTTTTCAGACTTCCCCACGACATGCCCCATTATGAGGACAGCATGAAGAAGCCGGACAAAATAGAGCAAATACAGTCGTTGGAAGCGGCAATCGATGAGGCTATAGACGACCGTCGTTTTTTCTCTTACATACAGTTGCACGAGTTTGAGGCTCTACTGTTTTCCAGTAACAAAGGTTTTGAGTACTATTTTTCGGAAGAACTCGCAGCAAAGACAGCTTCCATCATTTCATCCTACGACAACCCCGAAGACATTAATACCTCTCCTGAAGGGGCCCCCTCCAAAAGGTTGCTGGCCATAAAGTCTGACTACAACAAAGTGCTGGAAGGAAACCTGATAGCATTGGAAATCGGGATAAAATCCATCTTGGAGAAATGTCCGCGGTTTGCGGAATGGATAAAGACAATCATTGAAAAATCTGAATAGCAAGTTCATTTTTCTGTTTGTCACTTTTTATTCGTACATTTGCGAAGCATAACCCAAATACAATAACCATGAAATTTATTGGAATTATTCCTGCAAGATATGCATCTACACGCTTCCCCGCCAAACCTTTGGCACTACTGGGAGGCAAACCCGTGATACAAAGAGTTTATGAACAAGTGGCCGGTGTGCTGGACGAAGCTTACGTGGCTACCGACGACGAACGCATCGAAGCGGCTGTAAAGGCTTTCGGTGGAAAGGTGGTAATGACGTCGGTCGACCATAAGAGCGGTACCGACCGTTGCTACGAGGCTTACTGCAAGGTAGGCAGCGGCTATGACGTGGTGGTGAACATTCAGGGTGACGAACCGTTTATCCAGCGTTCGCAGCTGGAAGCCGTGAAGGCTTGCTTTGACGATGCGTCTACACAGATTGCCACACTTGTGAAACCGTTTACGCCTGCCGACGGATTTGATGCGCTGGAAAACGTGAACTCGCCCAAGGTGGTGGTGAACAAGGAGATGAAGGCGCTCTATTTCAGCCGTTCCATCATTCCTTACCAGCGTAACCGCGACAAGAAGGAGTGGCTGGCCGGACATACGTATTACAAACATATCGGACTTTATGCCTACCGCGCGCCGGTGTTGAAGGAGATTACATCTCTTCCGCAGTCGTCGCTCGAACTGGCCGAATCGTTGGAGCAGTTGCGCTGGCTGGAGAACGGCTATTCCATCAAGGTGGGCATCAGCGAAGTGGAGACCATTGGTATTGACACGCCGCAGGATCTGGCACGGGCCGAAGAGTTTCTGCGCAATCAGCAGGAGGCACTATGACGCAGCTCGACCGTAGTGTGGCGCCTGCCATCCGTCAGCTGGAGCATTTCTCCATCTTGCAGCCGGAGTTGCACCGTATGAAGAACGGTATGCCGCTGTATGTGCTTTCGGCCGGAAACGAAGACGTGATTCGTTTCGACCTGCTGGTGCGGAGCGGACAGCTCGACCAGTCGCAGCCGCTTCAGGCCGTGTTTACCAACCGTATGCTGCGTGAGGGAACGGTGCGCATGACGTCGGGCGAGATTGCCGAACGGCTGGATTATTACGGGGCGTGGCTCGACCTGTCTTCTTCTGTGAACTGTGGATTTGTAACGTTGTATACACTGACGAAACACCTTGACCGCACCATGGAGATTGTGGCCGGACTGGTGAAGGAGTCTGTGTTTCCGGAAGAGCAGTTCCGCATTATCTGCGACATCAACCGCCAGCAGTTCCTGGTGAACAACCAGCGGGTGGACGTACTGGCTCGCAAGCAGCTGAACCGTTCGCTTTTCGGTACTTCGCATCCGTTGGGACGCTATGCCGAACTGGAGGATTATGAACGCATTCAGGTGGAGGCGCTGAAGGATTTTTATCACCGCCATTATCATTCGGGCAACTGTTCCATGTACGTGTCGGGTAAGGTAACGCCCGAGGTGGTGCGCTGCATCGAACGTCACTGGGGAGAGGCACCCTGGGGAAATTGTACGGCAGAGAAGGTGGAACGCACGTGGGACATTGTGAAGGATGCCCGCAAACGGATTCACGTGGAGAAGGAGGATGCCTTGCAGAGTTCGCTCCGCATGGGTGGTTTTTCGCTCGACCGCAAGCATCCTGATTACCTGAAACTGCGTGTGCTGGTTACGCTGTTCGGAGGGTATTTCGGCAGTCGTCTGATGTCGAACATCCGTGAGGATAAGGGATATACCTACGGCATCGGGGCCGGACTGGTGTCTTATCCGGGCACGAGTCTGCTGGTGGTGAGTACGGAGGCGGCCAATGAATATATGGAGTCCGTCATCACGGAAGTGTATCATGAAATGGACCGTCTGCGTCAGGATAAGGTGCCGGCAGAAGAACTGGAGATGGTGCGCAACTATATGCTGGGCGATATGTGTCGTTCGTACGAGGGGGCATTCTCGCTTTCGGATGCCTGGATATTCATCGAAACGGCCGGATTGAAGCCCGACTTTTTTGATGCGTCGCTGGCTGCCATCCGTGAGGTGACGTCCGACGAACTGCTTTCGCTGGCTCAGCGCTATTTCTGCAAAGAAAACTTAATAGAGGTAGTGGCAGGTAAAAAAGTATAAACCTTCCGGCTCGTGCAAAAGTAAAAAGACTATTTTTGAGCGGAATTAAAAAAGGGACTAAGAACGTGAGAAAGAACAAACATACATTATTTTTATTTGCCTTGCTGGCATTCAGCTCGGTATCGGCTTCGGCCCAGTTGTCATTGGGATACTACCAGTTTAAGGATGGTTCGGAATATACCGGCGAACTGAAAGGACGCCGCCCGAACGGAAAGGGAAAGACGGTGTTCCGCAATGGCGACGTGTACGAAGGTGAATACGTGAAGGGGAAACGCCAGGGCGAAGGTACTTACACTTTCAGCGACGGAGAAAAGTACGTGGGAGAGTGGTTCGAGGACCAGCAGCACGGCAAGGGAACGTATTATTTTATGAACAACAACCGTTACGACGGGATGTGGTACACTGACTACCAGGAGGGTGAGGGTACGATGACCTATTATAACGGGGACTTATATACCGGTACCTGGCATCATGACAAGCGCAACGGACAGGGTACTTATACCTGGAAAGGTGGAGCGGTCTACACCGGCGAATGGAAGAACGACCTGAAGAACGGGAAGGGCACCATGGTGTGGGACGACAAGTCGAAGTATGAAGGCGACTGGAAGGACGGCATGCGTCACGGAAAGGGTACTTTCTACTATACCAACGGCGACAAGTACGTGGGCGACTGGAAGGATGATGTGCAGGATGGAAAGGGTATCTATTATTTCCAGAACGGCGAACGCTATGAGGGCGATTATGCCAACGGTGAACGCACGGGAAGGGGTATCTATACGTATCCGAACGGTGACAAATACGTAGGTCATTTCCTGAACGGACAGCAGGAGGGACAAGGCACCTTCACCTGGGCCAACGGAGCGGTGTACGACGGGCAATGGTCGAAGAACCAGCGCTCGGGTACCGGAAAATACAAGTGGGCCAACGGCGATGAATACGAAGGTCAGTGGAAGAACAACATGGCCGAGGGAGAAGGTGTGCTTCACATGGCCGACGGTTCTGTCTATACCGGTTCCTTTGTACGTGGAAAGGAAGAAGGAAAGGGTGTGCTGATTGAAAAGGACGGCACTCGCTTTGAGGGCTTCTTCAAGCAGGGAAAGAAGGACGGTCCATTCGTAGAGATGGATGCCAACGGAAATATTGTCCGGAAAGGGACTTTCAGATACGGACGTTTATTGGAGGAGAAAAAATAATGATGGAATTATCCGAACTGACTTTGAAGGTGCGTGAACTGGCTGTAGCTACGGGGGCTTTTATCCGTGAGGAGCGGAAGAAGTTCAGCCGTGAGCGGATTGAGAAGAAGCACGCACACGATTATGTGTCGTATGTCGACAAGGAATCGGAACGAAGAATAGTAGCCTGTCTGCGGGAGTTGCTTCCCGAGGCAGGTTTTATTGCAGAAGAGGGGAGTGGAACTCACACTGACGAGGAGTATTGCTGGCTGGTTGACCCGCTGGACGGTACGACCAACTTCATTCATAACCATGCACCTTATTGTGTGAGCATTGCCTTGCGTAACCGTGAGGAAATCTTGCTGGGGGTGGTCTATGAAGTGTGCCGCGACGAGTGTTTCTGGACTTACAAGGGGGCGCCTGCTTATTGTAATGACCGACAGATTCGGGTGTCGCAGGTAGCTGTACCCGATGAGGCTTTTATGGCTTTCGGTCTTCCGTACGAAACGGAGGCTTACAAGCCGGTATTCAACCGCCTGATAGAAGGCTGCTACGGGCATGTGGCAGGCATTCGGGTGGTCGGTGCGGCGGCTGCCGAGATGTGTTACGTGGCCGACGGACGTTTTGAAGCGCGTGCCGAAGCTTTCACTTGTCCGTGGGATGTGGCGGCAGGTATCCTGCTGGTACAGAATGCCGGAGGAAGGGTGACCGACTTTTCCGGGGGTGATTCATGCTATTCCGGCCGCGAAGTGGTGGCTTCCAACGGAAAGGTGCACGATTTTCTGTTGAATCTGCTGGGATAATGTAAAAAAATATCGTTTTATTCGACAGATAAGAATTAATTTCGTAAGTTTGTGTGACTCAAAAGTAAAGAATATGGATATACCGGGCATATTGGATTTCCTGAAAGTACTGGCGGCAAACAACAACCGGGAGTGGTTTCAGGAACATAAAGCGGAATATTTGAGTGTGCAGGCAGACTTCGAGGAGTTGCTGGCAGGGGTGATTGCCCGCCTTTCGCCATGGGATGAAAGTGTGGCGCACGTCCTTCCGCGTGACTGCACGTATCGCATCTACCGGGATGTCCGTTTTTCTTCCGACAAGTCTCCTTATAAGACCCACATCGGAGGGTATATCAATGCAAGGGGAAAGAAATCCAATCACTGTGGTTATTATCTTCATCTGGAACCGGGCAACTGTATGCTGGCCGGAGGAAGCTGGTGCATGCCTGCCGATATGTTGCGGGCGGTGCGTCAGTCGGTGTGCGACCGCATTGATGAGTATCGTGCCATTGTGGAAGATCCGGCTTTCAAGGAGTATTTCCCGGTGGTAGGCGAGTCGCATCTGAAGACGGTGCCCAAGGGGTTTCCGAAGGATTTTCCTTATCCGCAGTACATCCGTTGCAAGGATTTTACGGTGGCCTGCCGGGTGGAAGATGAGTTCTTTTCCCGTCCGGACTTTATGGAACGGATTATCGACGTGTTTCGCCAGTTGAAACGCTTTGCCGATTTTACAAATGAAACGATAGATGAGTTTGAATAAAATATTAACGATTTAAAATTGAAAGAATATGGTTATTGACAAATTGGAAAATCTGGAAAAATATGTGTCACTGAATCCTTTGTTTGCAGAGGCTGTAGCTTTTTTGAAAGCAACTGACTTGCAGGCACACGAAGTGGGGAAGGTAGTGCTGAAGGAAGGTGAACTGATGGTGAATTTTGCAGATGCACGTCCGAAGACAAAGGAAGAAGCGCGTCTGGAAACACACAATGACTTCATCGATATCCAGATTCCATTGTCGGGAGAGGAAGTGATGGGCTATACGCCGCGTACGGATTTGCCCGAAGCTGCCTACAACGCAGAAAAAGATATTACCTTCTATGAAGGACTGGCTACTAACTACCTGACCGTAAAGCCGGGTATGTTTACCATCTTCTTCCCGGAAGACGCACATGCGCCGGGTATAACTCCCGACGGAGTGAGAAAAGTGATTGTAAAAGTACGTGTCAAATAATTTCTAATTACTAATACTATGGACAAGGTATTGAATATCATAAAGAATGATCCGTGGCTGGAACCATACGCTGATGCTATCAACGGCCGTCATCAGCATGTTGTAGAAAAAGAAAAGGAACTGGTAGGAAAAAAGACATTGTCGGATTTTGCTACCGGACACATGTATTTTGGTCTGCACCGCACTGACAAGGGATGGACTTTCCGTGAATGGGCACCGAATGCGACGGAAATCTACCTGGTGGGCGATTTCAACGACTGGCAGGAGAAACCGGCTTTCCGCATGAAACGTGTGCGCAAGACGGGTAACTGGGAAATCAATCTGCCGGAAAAGGCCATGAAGCACGGTGATTTGTACAAGCTGAAAGTGTACTGGGAAGGCGGATGCGGTGAACGTATTCCGGCATGGGCTACCCGCGTAGTGCAGGATGAACAGACCAAGATCTTCAGTGCGCAGGTATGGAATCCGGAGAAACCGTATAAGTTCAAGAAAAAGACCTTTACGCCTAATGTGGCTCCGCTGATGATTTATGAATGCCACATCGGTATGGGACAGGATGCGGAAAAGGTTGGTACGTACAATGAATTCCGTGAGAATGTACTGCCGCGAATTGCGAAGGACGGATACAACTGTATTCAGATTATGGCCATTCAGGAACATCCTTATTACGGAAGTTTCGGCTATCACGTATCCAGCTTCTTTGCTCCTTCTTCACGCTTCGGTACACCGGAAGAACTGAAACAGCTTATCGATACGGCACACCAGATGAACATTGCCGTGATTATGGATATTGTACACTCACACGCCGTGAAGAACGAGGTAGAAGGACTGGGCAACTTTGCCGGTGATCCTTGCCAGTATTTCTATCAGGGCGGACGTCGTGAGCATCCGGCATGGGATTCGCTCTGCTTTGACTATGGCAAGAACGAGGTGATTCACTTCCTGTTGTCCAACTGTAAATACTGGCTGGAAGAGTTCCATTTCGACGGTTTCCGTTTCGATGGGGTGACTTCTATGCTTTATTACAGTCACGGACTGGGTGAGGCCTTCTGCAACTATGGTGACTACTTCAACGGTCATCAGGATGACAATGCCATTTGCTACCTGACGCTGGCCAACCGGTTGATTCATGAAGTGAATCCGAAGGCCATTACCATTGCCGAGGAAGTATCGGGTATGCCGGGATTGGCTGCTCCGTTCGAAGACGGAGGTTATGGATTCGACTACCGCATGGCCATGAACATTCCTGATTACTGGATTAAGATTATCAAGGAACGTCGTGATGAGGACTGGAAACCGTCCAGCCTGTTCTGGGAAGTGACCAACCGCCGCAAGGATGAAAAGACCATCTCTTACTGCGAAAGCCACGACCAGGCACTGGTGGGCGACAAGACCATCATCTTCCGTCTGATTGATGCCGACATGTACTGGCACTTCAAGATTGGCGACGAGAATGGAGTGGTGGAACGAGGCATTGCCCTGCACAAGATGATTCGTCTGCTCACGGCTTCTACCATCAACGGAGGTTACCTGAACTTTATGGGTAATGAGTTCGGTCATCCGGAATGGATTGACTTCCCGCGCGAAGGTAACGGATGGTCATACAAGTATGCACGCCGTCAGTGGAACCTGGTTGATAATCCGGATTTGTGCTATCATTACCTGGGCGACTTCGATGAGGCGATGGTCAAGCTGATTCGCAGCGTGAAGAACATCCAGAAATCGGATGTCATCGAGGTATGGCATAACGACGGTGACCAGATTCTGGCATATCGCCGCAAGGATTTGGTGTTTGTGTTCAACTTCAACCCGACCCGTTCGTTTACCGATTATGGCTTCCTCGTACCGAGAGGTGCCTACGATGTGGTTCTGAACACAGACAACAAGCAGTTTGGTGGATTCGGCTTCTCAGACGACAGTCTCCGCCACTTCACCTGTGCCGACCCGCTTTATGCAAAAGACAAGAAAGAATGGCTGAAACTGTATGTGCCGGCCCGTTCTGCAGTTGTATTAAAACGAGTGAAAGATTGAATTGATATTGTATGAGTGATTACACAAATGCATTTTATAAGAAGACTGCACGCATCATGATTGCTGTATGCGGTCTTCTTTTTTCTCTGTTTAGTTTTGTATATCTTTATGTGTTCCAGCGCGATGTGCTGGAAGCCCTTCATTTCTCGCTGGCACATGGAAAGACTACCTTTGCTCCGATGGCCAGTGCGCTGGTCATTACGCTGATTTTGCTGTTGCTGCGCTGGGGGGTAAACAGTCTGCTGGGACTGAAGGGAAGGGTGCGTGCCCTGGCGTATGTGCCGTCCTTTCTGGTACTTTGTGCCCTGACGGATGTAGGGCGTGGAGTGTATATCTCCGACTACCATACTCCGTGGACCTGGCTGTTGCCTTTACTGGTGTTGCTGTTTGTGGGAATCGGTTACTGGCTTCGTGGAGTTTTCCGCGTACAGTTGAATCACGAAGGAAGTCTCTGGGGGCTGGTCAACAGTAACCTGGTTATCTTGCTGGGGTTGTGCCTGCTGACGGTGTGTGTGGGTAGTACCAACCGGCAGTTTCATCATGAGCTGGAGGCGGAACATTACCTGCGAGCCGGGGAGTATGACAAGGTGTTACGCGTAGGAGAAAAATCATTGGAGGCCAGCCGTACGCTGACGGCCTATCGTGCTGTGGCCTTGTCGCACTTGGGAAAGATGGGCGACAAGTTGTTTGCTTATCCGCAATATTACCGTTCCGACGGGTTGTTCTTTGAAACGGATTCCCTGCACACGCTCCGTTATACGAACGATTCCATTTATTACCTGCTGGGAGCACGTCCATATACGGGAGAAGACCGCATGGTATTCCTGCGGAACATCTGCTACAAGGGAACCGGAAAATATACCTCGCTGGACTATTACCTTTCTGCCTTGCTGCTTGAAAAGAAACTGGACAGTTTCGCACAGGCCGTTCCCGATTTCTATTTGCCGGAAGATACCTTGCCGCGTTATTACCGGGAAGCATTGGTGATGTATTATGTCCAGCGGAATGATACCGTATCTTCGCGTGCAGACAGTCTGACGTTAGATCGTTTCAAGGCTTACCAGACCTTGCAGCAGGAAGAGGGTTCTCCGCTGGAAGAACGCAACCGTATGCGTCGCGAGTTTGGCGATACCTACTGGTGGTACTATGATTATCAGGAATAAAAAACATTTGTGTAGAGATAAAAAAATTAAGAGAGGCTGCCGGGGAAATGCAGCCTCTCTTATTTTTTAAAGAACAAACGCTTTTGCCCTTACAGCTGATATTTTCACAAATACCAATACTGTTCTTATCTATTACTATGAAAAACATCTTTATAACATCCGGTTCACTTGGATTGTTCAGAGAAAAATGTAATTTTAACACTTGTTTTGATTCTGTTTCTATCGTTTACATATTTCCTTGAAGTCACAATAAGTGCACCGGTCTTCTTCTTCCGTCTGACTGAAACTCAAGTCGGGATTGAAAATCTCTTCCAGAAGTGCCTGTAGGCGGGTTCTAAACTCTTCTTCCAGCAATGAAAAGTCTTCCACGGGGGTGGTTTTGTTATACGATTCCTTGAGCTGGACGACGGGCGAGTAATCTTCTGCCGCAGCCCGGTGAATGTAGAGCAGGGCAGGAGCTACCTTCCGGTCATCATTCCGTTCACGCAGTTTCCGGCATACGATGGCGGCGTACAGGAAAGTCTGGAATACGTAATTGGAACGTTTGGGGCCAGGCGTGAACAACGATTCTACGCTGGGCGGGGTGTCGGCCTCGCCTCCCGTTTTGTAGTCCACAATGCGGAGCACGTTGTCCTTGCTGTCCATGCGGTCGATAATTCCCCCCATACGCGAGCGGATGGCTCCCTTGGGCGTCTGTATCTCTACGTCCTCCATGACCCTTTGTTCGGAACCTACGAAGGTAAAGGGAGCGTGGCGCAGGTCGTTGCGAAGCAGCTGCTGGATGTAGCGCAGAATCACGGCGGAATTGATGAGCTGTACCCCGTTGTACTCCGGACGCTCGTCGGCAGGGAGGTGGAAGAACAGTTCCTTGAATCCGTTGTCCACGTAATTCTGTAGTTTCACTTCTTCCTGGAGCAGAGCTTCCAGGGTGTCTTTGTTGATGACTTTTCCGTGTGCCGTGAGTTCTTTGTAGATGTGTTCGGCAGCGTAGTGGAAGATGCTTCCGAATTTAGCCGAGTCGATTTCGGCGCTTACTTCTTCGGGAGCTGCCAGTCCTGCTACGTACTTATAGTAGAACTTCAGCGGACAGTCCAGGTAGCAGTTCAGGGCTGACGGGGAAAGAAGGGCTTTCGGATTTACCCGTACATCGAATACGCTCTGCATCCGTTTCATGATGTCGGGCGACTTGGGGATACAGATGGGTGAGGAAGCAATGGGCGACTGCTCTGCCTCCAGTTGTTTCCGCTGTACGGGATAACCCCACTCAATCAGCAGCTGAAGCATGAAGCGCGACATCTCTCCCCGGTTCATGCCGTCGCTCACTGTGTTGTAGAGCAATGTAGCCTTCTCTGCCCGTTGCAGCAGACGGTAGAAATAGTAGGCATAGACCGCAATCTTGTGGTCAATGGTGGTCATACCGAACGCCTTGCGCAGGTTGTAAGGAATGAACGAAGCATCACCGCCTGCCTTGGGCAACTGGCCTTCATTGACCGACAGCAGAATGACATGGCGGAAATCCAGGTTACGTGTTTCCAGTACCCCCATCACCTGCATACCGATGGCTGGCTCTCCGTGGAAAGGAATGCTGGCTGTCGACATGACGCGTACCAGCAGGCGGTGGAAAGTGGCAGGTTGTATCTCCAGGTCCTTACTTTCAAGCAGGGCATGGAAGCGGTTGACCATGGTGAAGCTTTTGAACAAGGCTTCGCGATAGAGCTGGTCGAGGGCATCGCTGGTGGAGGCTGCCTGCTTGCGATACAGCTGTGCCACCTGTTTCAAGATGTCGGCTAGCCGTTTGCACAGCTCCAGGTTGTGGCTGCACGGTTTGAACAGCAGCGACAAGGCTTCGTCCCGTTCCAGTTCTGAGGGCAGGGGATAGAAGCGGTTCTTCTTCGTCAGCTCCTTTTCCAGCGGAGCGGCTTCTCCGGAAAGCAGTTGCGTGTACGGATGTTTCAGCACGCTGATGACTTCGGCAAACTGGTAGCGTCCGCTACGGGAATTGTATCCCGCAATGTGCAGTTCCAGCAACGTTTTTACGAAGCTGTAGGTCGGTGTCTGCGAGAGCGGGAAACCCATGGTGATGTTGATGTGGCGCACGTTATCCGGCAGTGAGTGAAGCACAGGTTGCAGCATGGCCTCGTTGCAGAGTACTACGGCCGTTTCCTTTTCGTTCTCCGTCAGGTTTTCCCGAATCCATTGCGGCAGGTAGCGTGCCTGTCCGTTCTCCGTAGGCGATTCGATGAAGGTAATTTCTTTCGGATGGTTCAGGTGGTCGAACAGGGAAGGCGGCAACTCCGAGGGGAAATTCTTCAGGTTGCGGCGGATAAACTCACCTGCCTCGTGCGGATGCTTGTTCAGGTAGAAGGTATCGTAGTCCCAGTAGAACAGGGCTTTTCCTGCTTCGTGCAATTTGCTGAACAGGGTTTGTTCCACCTTATTCAGCACGTTGAATCCCACGAACACATATTTGTCGTAGGGAAACTGCTGCACGTCCATAGTCTCCGTCACTTCGCGGTAGAGCATTCCTTCGTAGGCGATGCCCTGCTCGCGGAGCAATTCTTTATATTGCGTATAGATGTCGCCCAGCACGTCCCACAATGAGATGAAACGCCGCTTCAGTTCCGTGACCTGCTCGATGGAGAAATTACGGAAGAACTGGCTCAACGCTTCCTTTTGTCCTTCTTCCAGAAAGTCATATTCGCCCGTCAGCTTGTTCAGGTCCTTCAGGTTGCTGAACAGCGCCTTGGTGTCGGCCATGTTCTTGTCGGCATCGTCAAAGTCGCTGATAAGCATCTCGCCCCAGAAGTAGAATTCGTCCAGGCTCTCCTTGCTGCCCGTTATTTCACGGAACACCTTGTAGAGGTCGCACACTAATTTGATGGAATCGCCCGTCACCCATTGCGACGACTGGCGGAACAGCTCACTGATGCTCACATAGGCCGGCGACCATACCGGGCGGTCGGATTCCTGTGCCAAATATTCATTGAAAAAGAGGCTGGCACGCTTGTTCGGGAAAACCACAGCCACCTTCGTGAAGTCTCCGTTCATCTTCCGATACAAATCGGCGGCCACCTGCTTTAAAAAAGTTTCCATATATTGCATTGTCGAAATATCGTTGTGAAAAAATAAACTCAGGCCGGAAGCGTCACTTCTTCCAGCTCATTGGCAAACACATACCAGAGGAATCCCCGGATGTGGGTGTAGCCCATCTGCGTGAGCAAGTCCATGTACTCCTGCACCTGTGCGCGGTAAGCCTCGTTCTTCTTTCCGAACTTGAAGTCCACCACGACCACTTGTCCGTCTTTCCGCATCACGCGGTCGGGGCGGCGTGTCTGCATCTGTCCCTGCTCGTCGGCGTAGACAATGGCACACTCGTTGTAAAGCTCCCACGTGCCGCTGAACCAGTCCTTCACGGCCGGATGCTGCAAGGCCCAGTGCGCCAGTCCCTGAATCTGCTGCTTCTGCTCCTCCGATTCGAACACCCCTTCGAAACTCAGCCGTTCCAGTGCCGAAGGAAGGTCGTCCGCCTTTTCGATGTGGGCAAACACCTGGTGCAGCAACTGCCCCTGACGGATGTACTGTCCGCGAGTGTCCTCCGTGTCGTCACCCTGAATGAAGTCGGCCGAACGGTTTGACTGCTTGAATTCGATGTGTGTCTCGATGCTTTCCATCTTCACGGGCACTCCCTCGCGGGGCGATGACAGCCGGTTGGATTTGCCTGCTTTCTTCTCATCGTGCGCCGTGCAGAGCTCCCCGTATTCGCCCACTGCATCGTCTTCCGGATTCTCCTGTGCCAGCGGCAGTTCCACTTCCTGCATGAGGGGCAGACTGTCGTACAACAGTTCTGAAACCGTGCCCTTCTGTCCCGCTTTGGCGAAAATAATCAGGTTCTTGCAGGCGCGTGTGAACGCCACGTAAAGCAGGTTCAGGTTGTCCACCCAGAGCTGTAATTTCTCTTCCAGGTAATCGTTGTGATAGACCGATTCCGCCATGGCACCGGAATAGTTTACCGGTACGATGTCCAGACGGTTGAACGGCGGAATGTCGGTTTCCTTTCCCGTACCTGCCACGCTGCACCATATCAGGTGATTGTTCGTTTCGTTCTCCATCTTCCAGTCGCAGAATGGCAGCAGCACCGTGTGATACTCCAGTCCCTTCGACTTATGGATGGACAAGATGCGGATGCCGTCAATCTCGCCCGAAGGGATGGTCTTCGCGTTCAGCTTCTCATCCCAGAAACGGATGAAAGCCGTCAGCTCCGACGAGTTGTTCTGCATGTATTCCGTCACCGCATCATAGAAGGCACAGAGATATGCATCCTGCTTCTCGATAAGCTGCATGTCGAACAGCACGAACAACTTCTCTAACAGTTCGTACAGCGGCATGAAGCGGAGTTCGTTTGCCTGCAACTGGAAGGCTGCCGGCAGGTAACGGGCCGGGTCGTCGAGCAGTACCGTGTTGAGGCTGATGTCCTTGCGCAATACCCCTTGCTGATAAGCCACTGCCAGTCGCGCCAGTGCGATGCGGTCGTCGGGCGAAGAAAGATACCGCAGTCCGTCGATGAGCATGCTCACTGCCAGCGATGCACTCAGCCGGAACGCCTCGTCGGATACGATGCGGTAGGGGGTATGTTCGTCGAAGTAAGCGGCAATGTCGGGGATACTCCGGTTCTTTCGCACCAGAATGGCCATCTCGTTGAGGCGGATACCCTCTGCCGTGAGGCGTTCCACTTCCTCGGCCAGCTGTTCCAAGGTTGCTTCCGTGTAAGGCCGCTCCTTGGAATCCTGCAGGAAGGTCACCTTTACGAAGCCCTTTTCCTCCTTCTTGGCACAACGCTGCCGCACGTCGCTGTACGCCTGTTCCAGTTGGGCGCAAGGCATGCCCTGTTCCTCCTGATAGCGCCGGTTCAGTGTCTGGCAGGCCGCCGTGAAAAACTCGTTGTTGAAGCGGATGATGCGCGCCTCACTTCGCCAGTTCGTGTCGAGCGTACATTCCTTGATGCGGAAACTCCGGTCATTGCCCAGTCCCGCCAGGATTTTCCAGTCGCCGCTTCGCCAGCGGTAGATGCTCTGCTTGATGTCGCCCACGATGAGGCTGCCTTCCTTCTGGGCCAGACTTTCCTGCAACAGCAGGTGGAAGTTCTCCCACTGCATGCGTGAGGTATCCTGAAACTCGTCAATCATCACCGTATCGATGGTCGTACCGATTTTCTCGTAGACAAACGAGGCATCTCCCTCCCTGATTAAGCTATGGAGCAAGGCATTGGTATCCGACAGCAGAAAACGGTTGTGCGCCTGGTTCTGCAAGCGTACCTCCTCGTCAATGTGCGCCAGCAAACGCAGGTTGTTCAGGTAACGCAGCGAAAGGTCGCACGAGTTAAGCAGCAAGTTGTTCTGCGGGCGACGGTTTTCCGCTTCCGCTAATAAGGGTATCAGTTCCGAAGCCGCCAGCGAACGGATTTCATCGCGGTGGGCCGACGTTTTGGTCGTCCAGTTTTCCTCGCTCTCCAGGCATTTCTCCACGGTGGCATTACGGATGTCATCGCCCAGCTTTCCGTTAGCCAGCTTGTTGAAATAACTGCCGATGCCCCGTGAGCCATTTTTCAGGTCGGTCGGAGTCAGTCCGTGCATTTCGAGCAAGCCCGTAAACTGTTCGCTGAATCCCTTCATGAATTCCAGCACCTCCTCACGGATACTTTTCAGCTCATCCCGGTAGGAAGGAATAAAGTTCGGGTCGGCCAGTTTCCGGCGCAGTCCTTCTCCCTTCTCGATATAGCTCTCGTCGAAAATATTCTGTCCGAATCCCTTGATGTCTTTCGACACATCCCAGCGGCGGTCGTTCACGATACGTTCCTCGATGTACTCCAGCAGCCAGTAGAGCACCGGTGAGCGCCGGTCCAGCTTCTCAATCATGGCATCTACCGCGTCGCTCAGCACCTCCGTATTGTTCAGTTCGATAGACAAGTTGGCCCCTAATTCCAGTTCCCGCGCCAGGTTGCGCATCACCGACTGGAAAAACGAGTCGATGGTCTCGATGCGGAAACGGCTGTAGTCATGAATGATGTGCCGTAATGCTTCGCGTGCCGATTCCCGGATTTCCTCGACCGATTTGGTTGATGTTTTCTGAATCTCCTTCAGGTAGCCCTCCGAACCCTTGTCGGCCGTAGCAATGCCGTAAAGCTGTTCCAGGATACGCTCTTTCATTTCCGCCGTCGCCTTGTTGGTGAATGTCACCGCCAGAATCCTGCGGTAGGCATACGGGTCTTCAATCAGTTGTCTTATATAATGTACCGCCAGTGTAAAGGTCTTGCCGGAGCCGGCAGAAGCCTTGTAGACTAAAAGCTGGGGATGCTGTTCCATGTGTGATGTCGTTTTTAGGGTTTTCGTTACACAAACTTACGGAATTTTCGCGGAAAAACCGCAGGAAACCGCCGATTAGTGAGGGGAGAACCGTGGCACGTGTATCCGGAAATCTTCCTGCGGTATGCTGAAAATGCCTGAAAGCTTTCTATGTTTTCCGGTACGGAACTGTATGTTTCCCGTCCGGAAAACGTAGGGTTTCGCCCTGGAAAACCTATGGTTTGCGTGCGGAAAACATAAAAAACCGTTTGCTGGTTTGCATAAAACCGCCGAATAATTTGTGTAATTCAAAATAAAAGCATACTTTTGCACCGCAATTAAGGATGGTTCCGTAGCTCAGCTGGATAGAGCAACGCCCTTCTAAGGCGTGGGTC